>PVBE011304230.1_pt1 | contig 69104 bp, 54 predicted proteins | sample 1631181 | NCBI WGS metagenome assembly PVBE01 (sample SAMN08397723, study PRJNA350692) | Marine metagenome, whole genome shotgun sequencing project. | isolation source: water | place: Pacific Ocean | collected 2012-04
GAGCCAGACGAGGTTCTCGAAGAGGCACGGGATGTCGACGACGACGCTGGGCCGTTGGCTGCGCGAGTTTCCCGAGGGTGCGGCCTTCGTGGAGGTCACCGCCCCGTCGCTGACGGCCGAGTTGGTGCTGGAGTTCGACCGAGGAAAATCGACTAGACCTTTCGCCGCCGGCAGGGTAGTCGTTGGCATGTCCGCCCCCGAGGAAATCGCCGCTCTTCGCGCCGCACGGTCGAAAGAAGCTTCCACCGAAGCTCCCGGTCCAGCGCCTGCAGTTCACGGCCGAGCCTGGCGTTTGTGACGAATGTGGGGAAACTCTCGAGGTCTTCGGCGAGGACGTCTCCAGCCGTCTGGAGTGGGTCCCGGGCTACTTCAGGCGACTGGAGATCGCTCGCGAGAAGTGTGCCTGCCCGAAGCACCCGGTCAGCGGCGTGGTGACCGCCCCGGGTCCTGCGTTCGCGATCGACAAGGGCCTGTGCGGCAACGGGCTCTTGGCCAAGGTGGTCGTCGACAAGTACGCCGATCACATCCCGCTGAACCGACAGGTGAAGCGGTTCCGTCGCCAAGGGGTCGACGTTGCCCTCAGCACCATGTGCGACTGGGTCCGCCTGGCGGCCGGCCACGCGAGCATGCTGGTTTCGGCGATGCTGGCGGAGCTGGTGGCCGGCGACTGGCTGCAGTCTGACGCGACCGGCTTCAAGGTCCTCGAAGGCAGCCGGAACAAACCGCACCGTGGCCACCTCTACACGTGGGCCAACACCGACAGGGTCGTGTACACCTACGCCCGCGAGGGGACTGGCGGTCACCCCGCCGCAGTCCTCGCCGACTTCGCTGGGACGCTGGTCGCCGACGGCGGCGGAACACGACCGGGCCCATCCTGGAGGCCTTCAAGTCCTGGTGCCTGCAGTTGAGCCTGGGAGCTCCGCCGAAGTCACCTCTCGCCAGGGCCGCGAACTACGTTCTGAATCAGTGGGAGAGCCTGGTCGTGTTCATCGACGTCGGCGAGATCCCCGCGCACAACAACCTCAGCTCGGAGGCTGGCCCGTCAACCGTGTCCTCGAGCTCGAGCCGGTGGCATGGCGCGCTCGGCGCCTATCCGACAACGCCTGACCCCGCTCCCCTGGGTTCGCCGGAGGGATACTTTTTGCGGCGAAGAGGATCGTATCGAGGAGTCCGAGCTCCTCCAGGCGGCCCAGGCACTGGCCGAGCATCCAGTCCATGTAGGCGACGTAGCCCTGCTGACGCGCGATGATGCGTTGGAAGTGGCGGTCCTCGAGCCGATCCCAGCGCCGGTGCTCCATCAGGTTGCGCGCGGGCGCCGAGCGCCGCCAGCCCTCTCTGTCGATGTTGCTGGTGTCGATCTCGTCGGGGTCGAAGAGGAAGTAGTACTCCTCTGGCATCGAGTAGGGGTGATGCGGACCGAGGAGGCTGATGTTGACGAGCCAGCGCCCGCCTTGCTTCTCGAGGGTCTCCACCTGCTCCAGCCCCGCCTGCAAAAAAGCCCAGTCAGGGTCTGCGCTAAAGGGGCGGATGCGTCCGCCGAAGTCGTGGCCGGTGAGCCCCTCGATCTCCGCGAAGACCGCCTTGTCCTCTTCATCGAGCCAGCCGCGGCGGGCGTCCGTGTCCTCGTAGCGTGCCTTCACGGTCCCAAGGGACTCGCTGTTGCGGGTCAGGATCGCGTCGTAGCCCCAGGTGTTGCCGCCAGCTTCGGTCTCGTCGTTGTTCGTGTGCTGCTTGCCGTAGAGGTAGGAGGACAGGCCCAGGTCCCGCAGCTGGCCGACGGCGGTGGGCATCTCCTCGTGCAGGACGAAGTGGTTGTTGAGCTGGCCGTGGCTCTGTGGCGGCAGCGCGGTCAGGAAGGCGGCTCGGGCCGGCGCGCAGAGGGGGAATACCGCGTAGCAGCGGGCCAACCGCGTGGACTCGCGGACGAGCCGGTCGTAGTTCGGGGTCGGCACCACCGCCGAGCGCATCAGCTCGCTGCAGGCGCCGTCCAGGCCCAGCATCACGACCCGGGGCCGGTCCGGAGGAGGCGTGGTCGTTGGAGTCTCCTCACGCCAGCCGGTTGCGAGCGCTGCAGAGCTGGCGAGCCCACCAAGGAAGTGGCGGCGAGTGGTCATCGGGTCCTCCGCTGGACCCAACATCCTTCGGCCCGACCCCCAGGTCGCTCTCAGCTCGGCGTCGCTCCGGTGTCAGGGACCAGGTGGATGATGACGACCTCTGGCCGGCACAGAAAGCGCAGCCTGGGGGCGTCGCGTCGCTCCAGCCCGACGCCGCGCGAGACGACGAGGTGGGTGTCGCCGAGCACCGTGTGGCCATGGGTCTGGTCGCGAGGCAGCCTCGACAGCGTCATCAGGGGACCGAACAGCGGCAGCTGGACCTGCCCCCCGTGGACATGGCCGGCGACGACCAGGTCGGCGTCGAGCCCCTTGGAGAGCACGAAGTCCGGGCTGTGGCCGAGGGCGACGTGGAAGGCGGTCTCCTTGGGGTGGTGGAGGCTGTCCGAGCGACTGTCATCAGAGTCCCAGGCCGTCACCACGAGGCCCGCGAGCTCGTGTCGCCCCGTCGAGGTCGACACGCTCGTGCCGTCGAAGACCGACTCCCAGCCGCTGCGGTCGATGTCCCCCTCGACCGCCACCCCCGGGTAGTCTCCGAGCCCGCCGATCCGCAGGGCGTTGTTGAGACGCAGGTGCTCCTCGGCCGTGTCCTCTGTCGGGGCCTGGATGTAGTCCCCGGCGTAGAGCACGAGATCCGGCTCCTGGGCTGCGACGGCTTCGAGGACCTCGCGCTCGTAGGGACCGACCTCGTCGGTCTGGATGTCCGCGACCAGGGCGATGCGCAGAGGGTCGCTGACCTTGGAGGTGTGGATCTCGACGTGGCTCACCTCCAGCGCCGTCGGCTCGACGAAGAAGGCGTCGATGGCGACCGCGCAGAGTGGCAGGGCGCCGAGGCCGACCCAGCGCGGCCCGAACCAGCCGCGGACCACGAGGCCCAGGGGCAGGAAGACGAACAGCGCCCAGGCGGCAGTGCGCATGAGGCCGAAGATCGAGGCTCCCGACAACGGCGTGAGGCAGATCGCGACGCCTGCCGCCGCAGCCACGCCGACCAGCGGCAGCCTCCGCCAGGCGCCGAGCCCGAGCCCGATGGTCATCACGATGATGTTCAGCAGGTCCAGGGTCACCGGACCACGTCCCTCACTCGGACCCGGTTCCGCCAGAGGTGGGCCCAGGTTTCCCGATCCGAGCGGACCCAGGTGTCAGCTCGCCGCTTCTCGAGGGCCGGACCCGCAGCGGCCAGGCCAGCGGTCATGCCTCGGAGCGCCGCGCGTCGTGTCCCCGGTGGGACCTTCGCCGACCAGCCTCGGCCCGCGAGGGCAGCCGCGGACAAGCCAGCCAGCCGCAGCGTGGTCCACAGGGGCATCGTCAACAGCGCCCCGATGGGCAGGTTTCGCAGCGCCAGCAGCACGCGGTTGCGCTCGACGAGGAAGACCTTGTCCGCGCCGTAGCGGCCGTAGCTGCCGCCGAGCTCGTGCTCGATCACCGCCTCCGGCAGCCTGCGCAGGGGGAAGCCAGCGCGCCAGGCACGCAGGGACAGGTCGACGTCCTCGCCGAAGGCCTCGAGGTCCTCGTCGAAGTCGCCCACGGTCTCCAGGACACGCCTGTGGATCAGCATCGCGGCGCCGGAGCAGGCCCCGACCTCGCCGGCCATCGCGTACTCGGGGCCGTCGTCGTCCTCGCGCCCGTGAGCCCAGTTGAAGCCGTCCGGGAAGAGCCCGTGGCCGACATTGTCCAGCCGCCCCGAGCCGTCGGCGAGCAGGATGCGGGGCTGGTAGATGCCGGGCTCGACCGCGCACCTGAGAGCGTCGGCGAAGCCCTCTCGGGCGCACGTGTCGTCGTTGAGCAGGAGCAGCCAGTCGCCGCTGGCCTGCTTGAAGCCAGCGTTGCTCGCCTTCGCGAAGCGCACGTTCTCGCCAAGGTCGACCACCCCTTCGACCCCCTCGATGTCGCAGGTGCCGGCCTCTGCGCTGACGACCACGAGGAGCTCGTCGACACCCTCCAGGGAGTCCACGCAGCGCCGCAGCCGGTCCCCTCCCACGTGCGTCACGACGATGGCGCTGATCATCGGAAGATCCCGCTCTTGAAGCCCAGCCGCGCCGCTCGGAAGGCCGCCGCCGTCTTGAGCACGCCCAGCCCATAGGTGACGCTGCGGCCGAAGTCGATGGAGCTCGACTCGGGCTGGTAGCGGGCCGGGCAGCTGACCTCGCCCAGCCGGAAGCCCAGGTATGCCGCCTGGGCGAGCACCTGGTTGTCGAAGACGAAGTCGTCGCTGAAGTCGTCCAGGGACAGCGCCTCGAGCACGGGCCTCGAGAAGGCCCGGTAGCCCGTGTGGTACTCGCTGAGCTTGAGGTCCAACAGGACGTTCTCGACGGCGGTGAGCACCCGGTTGCTGACGTACTTGTAGAGCGGCATGCCGCCCTTGAGCGCCCCGGCCCCGAGCACCCGGCTCCCGAGCACGAGGTCGTACTGGGCGCTGGCCACCATCGAGGCCATGGCGGGCACGAGCAGGGGGCTGTACTGGTAGTCCGGGTGGAGCATGACCACGACCTCCGCGCCCTGTTCCAGAGCGGCGCGGTAGCAGGTCTTCTGGTTGGCTCCGTAGCCGCGATTGCGATCGTGCACGATCGTGTGGACCCCCAGGCTGCGCGAGACCTCGACGGTCTCGTCCGTGCTGCCGTCGTCTACCAGCACGAGCCCGTCGACGGCATCGCCCGGGATCTCCTCGATCGTCCTAGCCAGCGTGCGCGCAGCGTTGAGCGCTGGGAGGACGACGATCAGGCGCTTGCCATGGATCATCTCGAGCCCAGGGTATCCTGTGCTCGTGGCGCTCTCCCCGGACGATCTGGACCCGGACTTTGCAGAGATCCTGCAGACGCAGCGCTACGCCCCGGGTCCGAGCATCGAAGGCGTCGTCGTCCACACCCTGCGCGAGCACGTCGACGAGTCGGGCACCCTCGTCGAGCTGGGCCGCTTCAGCGAGGTCGGAGAGCTGCTCGATCTGCCTGGCTTCGTGCCCCGCCAGCTGAACTGGAGCCGGGTCGAGCCCGGCGCGGTGAAGGCATGGCACCTGCACCTTCACCAGGACGACGTGTGGTTCGTGCCTCCGCAGGGACGGCTGCTGGCGGGGCTGTCGGACACCCGCGCCGACAGCCCGACCCACGGGGTGCTGATGCGCCTGGTGCTCGGGGCCGGACGGGCCCAGCTGGTGCGCGTGCCGCGGGGCGTGGCACACGGCGTGGCGAACCTGTGGACCACCGGCAGCGATCTGATCTACCTGGTCGACCAGACCTTCGACCCGACGGCCCCCGACGAGCACCGACTGCCGTGGGACGCCTTCGGCGAGGAGTTCTGGGCCCTGCGAAGGGGCTGACGTGAAGGCCCTCGTGCTGGCGGGCGGGACCGGCTCTCGGCTGCGCCCGCTGACCCACACGCGCAGCAAGCAGCTGTTGCCGGTGGCTGGCAAGCCCATCCTCTTCCACGCCCTGGACGCGATCGCGGAGGCTTGCTCGGAGGCGGTGGTCATCGTGGGCGACACAGAGGCCGAGATCCGCGCCGCCTGCGCCGAGCACCCCCTCCCGCTGACCTTCGTGCGCCAGGAGGCGCCGCTCGGACTCGCCCACGCCGTGCTCACCGCTGAGGAGGCTCTCTGCAGCGAGCCCTTCTTGATGTTCCTCGGCGACAACCTGCTCGCCGCCAGCGTGAGGCCCTTCGTGGAGCGCTTCGAGGCGGATTGCCCGGACGCCCTGGTGTTGCTCGCGCGGGTCCCGGATCCCCAGCGCTTCGGTGTCGTCGTGCGGGACGCCCAGGGACGGGTCGTGCGCCTCGTCGAGAAGCCCGTGGTGCCGCCCAGCGACATGGCGCTGGTGGGCATCTACCTCTTTGGCCGCGCCATCTTCGACGCGGCCCGCAGCATCCGCCCCTCGAGCCGGGGAGAGCTCGAGATCACCGACGCCATCCAGCACCTCGTCGACGGTGGAGCCAGGGTCGAGGCAGAGGAGGTCTCCGGCTGGTGGAAGGACACGGGCAAGCCAGAAGACCTGCTCGAGGCCAACCGTCTCGTCCTCGCCGATCAGGAGCCAGCGGTCCTGGTCTCGGACGGGGCCGAGGTCATCGACTCGGTCCTGCGCGGGCCGGTCCGCATCGCCGCGGGTTGTCGCATCGTCCGCAGCGTCCTCGGCCCGAACGTCGCGCTCAGCGCCGGCGTGGTGCTGGAGGACGCCCGGCTCTCTGATGCGATCGTGATGGAGGACACCCGGATCACCGGGGTGTCGCTCAGCGGCTGCCTCATCGGTCGAGGGGCCTGCATCGAGCGGGGCGAGGCCAGCGTGGTCCTTGGCGACTCGTGCCGGGTGGTGATGCCGTGAGGGTGCTGGTCACCGGCGGCTGCGGCTTCATCGGCTCGGCGCTCCTACGCCTGCTCCACGCCAGGGGACACGAGGTCGTGAACCTCGACGCCTTGACCTATTGCGGCTTCCGTCACAACAGCGAAGGCTTCGAGCACAGTTTCGTCCACGGAGACGTCTGTGACGGATCCACCGTGCGTGGTGCTCTCGAGGGGGTCGAGGTGATCTTCCACCTGGCCGCCGAGAGTCATGTCGATCGGAGCAACGTCGATCCCGCGCCCTTCGTACGCACGAACCTGCTCGGCACGCAGGTGCTCTGTTCTGCTGCGCTCGCTGCTGGGGTCCGGCGTTTCGTGCACGTCTCGACCGACGAGGTCTACGGCTCGATCGACGAGGGGTCGTTCACCGAACACAGTCCACTGAACCCCACCAACCCGTACGCCGCCAGCAAGGCGGGCTCGGATCTCCTGGTGCTCGCCGCCAACAAGACACACGGACTCCCGGCGATCGTGACGCGCTGTACGAACAACTTCGGGCCTCGTCAGTACCCCGAGAAGCTGATCCCCCTCGCCATCACGAGGCTGCTCGCCGGCGAGCCAGTCCCGGTCTACGGCGACGGCCAGCAGGTGCGCGACTGGATCCATGTCGAGGACCACGCACGCGCCCTGGTGTCGCTGGCCGAGCGGGGCAGCCCGGGCGAGATCTACAACATCGGCGCTCACAACACCCGCACGAACCTCTCGGTGGTCGAGGAGCTCTGCGATCACCTCGGCGGATCCTGGGTCAGCGTGCCCGACCGCCCGGCCCACGACCGGCGCTACGCGCTGGACGCCAGCAAGCTCGCGGCCCTTGGCTTCGAGGCGCCAGCGCGCGACCTGAGCTCTACGGTCGAGTGGTTCGTGGAACGATCGCTGCCGGGCTAGCGGAGGAGGAGGAGCCCCGCGGCGATGATGTCGTCGTCGTCCAGCGACAGGGCGATGCGCGCCTCGTGGGCGGCGGCTTCGTGCTGCTTGAGGCTCGAGAGCAACAGGGCGTGGTTGCGATAGACCGCCGCGGTGGCGCCGTCAGCGCCCTCTGCGTCGCCGAAGGCCTCTATGGCTGCATCGTGCTCGCCCATCGCGGCGAGGCAGCTGGCCCGGATGCTGTGCAGGGCGCTCGAGTTCGGCTCGGACTTGAGCGCATCGTCGATGAGCTGCAGAGCGGAGGCGTGCTCGCCTTGACGCATGCGGACCTGGGCGAGGAAGGCCCGCGAGGCGGTCGTCGGCCGGGTCGCGTGGGCAGGTTCGAGGGCGTCTCGTGCGGCGATGCAGTCCCCGTCGGGCAGGCAGGCGTGGGTCTCCAGGATGCCGTGGACCAGATTGGCCATGCCCGGCTCGTCGAAGGCGGCGGGATCCCGGGCCTCCAGCTGGGTCCAGATGTCCAAGGGGTCGAGCGTCTCCAGCGGCGCTGCCACGATCGGGTCACGGCCGGGCTCGAGGTCGAGGTCCATCTTCCAGGTGCTCACGAGGCGAGCGACTCCGTCGTCGCCCATCTGCTCCTCGACCAGCGCCAGGGCGAGCTGGGTCGGCACCCAGTGGGGATCCGCGGCTGCCGCGCTCTCCAAGGACAGGCGGGCGAAGCGGTCGTGGTCGTGGCTCGTGTAGATGAGGGCGGCGTGGTAGTGGTACAGCGCCGCGTCGCGACCCGTCAGGTTCGCGTTCTTGGTGGACAGGGCCTCTTCCGCCCCCGCGGCGTCTCCCTCCGCGTCCAGCGCGAGCGCTCGTGCCAGGCGTGCCTGGGGATCGGCATCTGTGATCTCCAGCGCCATGTCAGCGTAGCGGATTGCTTCGGCTGGCCTCCCTGCCCCCAGCGTGGCGAAGGCGGCCTGGACGGCGGCTCGGCGAGCGAGGCTCTCGTTCGTGATCGACGGATCCTCGGCGAGGGGAGCCAGCAGCTCGCTGGCCGAGGCCGGCTCGCGGCGCACGTAGAGGAGGATGAGTCCCTTGAGGTAGCGCGCCTCGAGGTGGCGCGGCTCGAGGTCCAGGACACGATCGAGAGAGACCAGGGCCTCGTCGAAGTTCCCGGTGTGGCGGTGGAGCTTGGCCAGGGTCATGTGGACGTCGGCTTCGTCGGGCAGCCGTCGTACCGCGGACTCCAGCGCATCCGCCGCGGCCTGGTAGTCCCCGTCGAGCATGGCCGCCTCGCCGAAGCTGCGCTGGAGCCCCGGGGCCAGCGGAAGCGCCTCCTTGGCGAGAGCGAGGGCCTCCTTGGCTTTCTTGTAGTCGCCGAGCTCTAGCAGACCCTCGCCCTTGTACCACTCGCAGAGGCCGTCTCTCTGGTTGCGGGTGCAGACCCGCGCCTTCTCCACGGCGCGCTCGTAGTTGCCGGAGGCGAGCGCGACGCCGGCCTCTGCGCGGAGCAGCGACTCCTCGCCCTGGTCCAGCTTCTGGGCTCTGGAGAGCAGGTTGACGGCCGCGATGCGGAGCTGCTGGTCATCGAGGTGCGCGTAGACGAGCGCCAGTCCGGCCACGGCCGAGGCGTTCCATGGGTCGGCGGCGACGGCGATCTCCATCTCCGTGCGGGCTCGCGCGATCGCTTCGGGCGTGCCCTCCGACAGCGCGATCCAGCCCTCAGCGGCGCGCAGGCCGTCCGGGTCGGTCGCGTCCGGGTACTTCTTCTGGAGCTCCTCGACGAGCTCGAGGCCGTCAGCGATGACGGGTGGCCCTTCGTCCTCTGTGTTCATTACGTACCAGCCTGCGCTGGCGAGGGCGATGAGCGCGATGAACAAGAGCGCGAGGATCGGTCCGCGCCCGGGACCGTCCGTGTGGCGCTTGACCCAGGGCTCGGAGGCGCTGGGGCCCGTGCGCGAGCCGGGACCGGGGCGGGTGTCGTGCTTCTCGGCGAAGTCACCGAGGCGACCCGTGACGCGCTCGTCCATCCTGGGCAGCGTGCCGGTGATGTCGGCTTCTTCGCGCTCCTCTCCGAAGAGGGTGTCCATGACTCCCGCGAGACCCGCGCGCAGGCTGCGGTCCTTTGCGTCGGCGAGGTAGGCGCGCAGCGCGTTCTTGAAGACGCTCGCCGTCGCATAGCGGCGCAGGACGCGGCGGTCGATGGCCTTCATGACCACCTGCTCGAGCTCCTCGCTGATCTCCGCGTTGAAGTCTCGTGGCGACTCGATCTCGGAGATGAGGACCTCTGCCATGACCTCTTCCCGGTCACCGCCAGCGAAGAGGCGGCGGCCCGTCAGCAGTTCCCAAAGGACGACGCCGAGGGCGTAGACATCGGACCTTGGCGTGGGGCGCGAGCCCTTGATGCGCTCCGGGCCGAAGTAGCCCGGTCGACCGATGCTCGCTGCGGTCAGCTCCGGTTCGCCGATGTTGCGCGCGCGCACCATCCCGGCGTCGAGGATTCGGAGTAGGCCGTCGAAGCCCAGGTGCATCGTGCCGGGGCAGATGTCGTTGTGCACGATGCGGACGCTGCGCCCTTGGGAGTCCTTGAAGCCGTGCAGGTACTCGAGCGCTTCGCAGGCCTGCAACGCGATGTAGGCCGCGTACTCCGGTGGCAGGATGACGTGCTGCCGGTGGAGCGCGTGCAACAGCTGATGCAGCGTGCGGCCCGCGAAGAACTCCGCGCCGACGTAGAGGTTCGCGCCGAGGTGCCCGCTGTCGATCACGCGTATGACGTTGCGGTGCTCGACGAGCTTGCCGAGCTCGACGTTCTCTTCGTGGAGCTCCCGGAACAGGTCGCTCTTGCAGATCTCGTCCCGGAAGATCTTCAGGATCAGGGTCCGCTCGCCCTCCGGTGAGCGGTAGATGGCCTGGTAGCCCTCCGCCATCTCGTCGCTGAACACGCGGGAGGTGAGTTGGTATCGACCAAAACGATCAAGTGACGGCTTCGACACCCTTCCCTCGGCAGGTCGGACGACTCTACCAAAGTCGCCGCCTGCCTACTCGTCGACCTCCCCGTACGTGAGGAGCATCGCGGCACTCACCATGTCCGCGGGGTCCAACGAGTAGGCCAGCCTGGACTCGGAGAGCGCCCCGGCGCGGTCCGGGCGATTCATCAACAGCAGCGCGTGGCGCCGGTGTAGGCCGTCCGCCGTCCCGTCGGTGTTCGAGTAGGCCTTCTCCATGGCAGCGTCGGCGCTCGCTGTTCGCCCGAGGCCCTCGTGGGCGAAGCCCTCGAGCCCGTCGACGAAGCCGTTGCGCTCGGCGAGCGGAATGCGACCGAGGTGCACCAGCGCGGCCTGCCAGCGTTCGTTCGCCAGGTAGGTGCGACCCACATAGGCCAGCGAGGCCCCGGAGCTGTCCGCGAGAGCGCCCTGTACGCGCGGGACCTCGTTGCGGCAGCCCTGGTCCTGGATGCAGTGTCCGGCGATCACCATGCCGCGGAGGCGCCTTGCGTCGCGCGCGTGCTCCGGGTTGCGCTGCTCAGCCCTGTCGATGGCGGCGAGCACCTCCGCATGCTCCACGCTCGGCGCCACGATGAGCACGATCCGGTCACGGGCACGCTCCCGGGCGAGGTCGAACTGCCAGCCCTGCTCGGCGATCTCTACGGCCTTTGCCCAGTCGTCCAGATCCAGGAGCACTGTCACCAGGGCTTCTCGGGCATCGAGCCACGCGGGGTCGACGGCCAGGGCGGTCTCGAACTCGGTCTGGGCGGAGCGGAAGCGACCGTCCTGGCGGAGCAGGATGCCGGCACCGTAGTGGTAGCGGGCCTTCTGTCGACCCTCGAGGTCGTTGGTGTTCACGGACTGGAGAGCCTCGAAGGCAGCCCCGACGTCCTCGGTCGCCCTGGCGCGCGCGAGCGCAAAGGCCGCGGGAGCCCAGCCCGGCTCCGCTTGCAGTGCCTGCTCCGCGAGGGCGCGAGCACCCAGGACCTCGCCCGCCGCGAAGGCAGCGTTGCTGGCCTGGACCAGGATCTCCGCCTCCAGGGGATGCCGGCCCACGATCTTGTCCTCTGAGAGGGCGCCGAGGAGGTCCCAGGCCTCTTCGACGTCGCCCTCGACGTGGAGCTCGATCGTCCCCTGGATGAGGCGCGGCTCGACCGCCAGGGGGTCGAGGTCGTTGGCCAGCGCGCTGTGATCGCGCGCGGCGCGGTAGTTGCCGACAATGCGGTAGAGCCGGGCGAGCGAAGTGTGGGCCCGGGGGTCGTCGGGGACGCGCTCCCGGTAGGCCTCGAGGCGGGACTCGGCTTGTGCGAGCTGACCGGCTTCGGCCTCTGCGTCTGCGAGGCCGACCCAGAGCTGACCGGCGTTCGGGAGCTCGTCGGAGAGATCGAGCAGGGTCGCCCGGCCCTCGTCGAGCATGCCGACGCCGAGCTGTCCGAGGCCGAGGTAGAGGGTGCAGAAGGTATCGGCCGGGAGCTCGACGAGGCAGGCCCGAGCGTCCTCGATGGCCTTCTGCGGGTTGTCGAAGGCGATGTCCATGCCCGCCTGGGCGCGGAGCAGCGCGGGCTGGTCGGGGTCGATCGTCCGGGCGCGCCTCAGGAGCTCGATCGCGTCGTGGGCGAGCTCGGGTTCGCGTGTCGAGAGCATCGAGTAGGCCAGCGCGAGGCCCGCGAGGCTGTTGGCGTCCTCGGAGTTGTAGGCCACCGAGCGCTCCAGGGCGGTCCGGGCGGCGACGATGTCGGGCATCGTGCCCTTGCGCAGTCGGGCCCAGCCCTCGCTGCGCCTGCTGCCGTCGACGTCTTTTGCCCCCGGGTTCGCCGCCTTGATCTCCCGGACCTCGAGCGCTCCGGGCATTGTGTCGCCGCCACCGGGGCGGCCGATGAGGATCAAGACGCAGGCGGCCGCGAGAGCTGCGATGGCGACGCCAAGCGCCAAGCGCAGCCCTGGGCCGCGCGGGGCCTCCGGGTCGGCGAAGCGTTCGCGGCGCACCCCGTGGACGTGGGCCGCCTTGCGGGGCTTGGGGGCCTCCCAGGCCGCCTGGCCGAACTCGGGCGTGTCGTCGAGCGCCGCCTCTTCAGTCTCGGGCTCGGACGAGAACTCCTTCCTGGGCGGGCGGAAGACATCCGGGCCGCCGCCCTTGCGCCTGATCCGCTCGAGGCGGTCCGGTTTCTCCTTGCTCGGCCGCAGATCCGGGAGGGGTGTGCCTGGCTCCGCCTCCGCCCGCAGGGCGTGCCGGAGGTTCACCTTGGAGAGTCCGTCGGAGCCGTCCTCGGGGAGCGGTCGGTCCATGGACGGCGAGGGCCTGGTCCCTTCGTCCTTTCCTCCGCTTCCGAGATCCGGGTCGAGCCCGAGGGCATCGAGCAGATCGGGGCTCATCGGCACGGAGCCCGAGGAGCCCCCCTCGACCTCGAAGATGTCTCCGAGGCTCTCGTGGAACTCCTGCGCCATCCTCGAGCCCCGCTCCATCCGCGCGTGCTGGATCTTGCGCTCGTCGTCGAAGAGCTCCCGCATGTAGCTGGCGAACTTCTTCTGGACGTTCGAGGGGTTCCGGTTGCCCAGGAAGTCGTAGAGGATCTCCTGCATCTCGTTGGCGTCGGCGAAGCGATCGGTGGGGTCGCGCGCCAGTGCTCGGAGCACGATGAGGTCCAGCGCCGCGGGGACCGCGGGGTTGTAGATGCTCGGCGCCGGGTAGTCCCCGGAGAGGATCTTGCGCGCGCTGACCTTGGGGTCCTTGTCCTTGAACAGCGTTCGCCCGGTCAGGCACTCCCAGAGCACCACGCCGACCGAGAAGATGTCGCTCTGGGGTGTGGGCGGCTGGTGCTGAAGGCGCTCGGGGCTGACGTAGCTGACCTTGCCCCAGTTGATGCCGTCCTTGACGTCGTTGGCGAAGGCAGAGGTCTTCGCGATGCCGAAGTCGACGACCTTGCACTCGCCGTTGAAGCTGATGACGAGGTTCGAGGGCGAGATGTCCTGGTGGACGATGTTGAGCGGGTGGCCCTTGTAGTTCTTGAGCCGATGGGCGTAGTCGAGGGCCTTGCACGCTTCGTGGGCGAGGAAGACCGCGTGCTCCTGGTTCATGAGCTCGCGGCGCGCCAGGAGCTTGTTGAACAGGCGCTTGCTGTCGCGCCCGTCCACCCACTCCATCGCCAGGTAGTAGTTGTCCTTGATCCTGCCGAAGTCGTAGACCTGCACGATGTTCGAGTGCTGGAGCGAGACGGAGATCTTGGCCTCGTCGATGAACATGGAGACGAAGCTCTTGTTCTCCGAGAAGCGGCTCAGGATGCGCTTGATGACCAGGGTCTTTGCGAAGCCCGCGGTGGAGAAGGTCTTGGCCGCATAGATCTCCGCCATGCCTCCGACCGCGATCCGGTCGATGAGGTAGTATTTTCCGTAGATCCGGGGAGTGAACTCCTCCTGCATGTGCGCCAGGGCTTCTCCGGCGTGCATGCTACCAAGCGCGGCTCAGTCCTCGATCCAGACCAGCCCGCGTCCACCGTCCACCGTCACGCGCTGTCCGTCCCGGAGGTGCTCGAGGGCGCCCGAGACGTTCACGACAGCGGGCAGCCGGTACTCCCGGGCGACGACGGCACCGTGGGACAGCATCGAGCCCATCTCCAGCACGACGCCAGAGGCCAGCAGGAACAGCGGTGTCCAGCCCGGATCCGTGGCCCGGGCGACGAGGATCTCGCCAGCGCTCAAGCGCTCGGTCTCGTCCAGGGAGCGCAGGATGCGGACGGTGCCGGTCGCGCGCCCGGCGCTGATGCCCAGGCCCTCCAGCCGGCGCCCGGTGTGCTCGACCTCCACGCCCTCATCGCCGACGAGGAAGACCGGCGGCTCCGACGCGGCCAGGTCCACTGCCCACTGCTTCTTCCGCAGCGCGATGAGCGCGTCGAGCTCTGCGCTCTCGTCGGTCTCCCGCACCTCGCGCCACTGGAGCCAGCGGATGTCGTCGCCGACGCCGAGGTGCTCGCCGAGCTCGTTCGCGCGGGCCTGGAGCGCGGCCATCAGGCGGTCGAAGGCGAAGCGCTGCTCCTCTCGCAGGGCCAGGTAGCGGCGCGCCAGGAGGGTAGTCCGGACGAGGAGCTCGCGGTCCAGGCCCTTGTGCCGGCGGCGCAGCTCGCAGAGGGCCGCGTCCGCGGCCTGGGTCTGTTGTCCGGCCAGGATACCCGGGTCGTCGAGGGCGGCCAGGCGCCGGGCGAGTGTCTCCACGTGGGTCGGGTCGTCTTGCCAGCGTGGCGCGAAGAGCTCCCAGCTGGACTCGCTCGTGCGGTGGCCGAACTCGGCGAGGAACTCGTCCATGCTGCTGTCGCCGCGGCCCAGGCGCCACAGGGCCCTGTTCGTGCGCAGGGTCGGGTTGTCTGCAGGGGTGCGCAACAGGTCGTCTCGCAGGTCCGCGGGCAGGAAGGGGCCGAGGATCTGGAAGTAGAGGTTCGCCAGCAAGAGCGAGATGATGTGGACCTTCACGTAGTCCCGCCAGAGCTCGATGCCTTCTTCGACCCGCCGGAAGGCCTCGCTCTCGTCGAAGGCGGGGCTCTCCAGGCGCGGGAGCTCCAGCTCGAGGCGCTCGAGGAAGCTGTCCCAGGCCCTGTGGTTCGTGACCGGGTTCCAGCGGAAGCGCCGCCAGCGCCTCTGGCGGAAGGTGGTCGCGAGGATCGACCGGTAGACGGCGACATCCGGTGGATATGCGAAGCGGCGGGTCCAGCGCTCCAGCTCCGCTGGTGGCAGGAAGTCCATCATGAAGCCGGGCGGCGGTCGGCCCGGGAGCTTGAACGCGAGGTGGCGGAAGACCGTCACGTTGACGTATGGGCGGCCTCGCAAGAGGCGCAGGGGAGGTCCGCCGCCGAGGTGTCGCGCCGAGGTCTCCGGGTAGTCGATGAACCAGGCCAACAGCTCGCTGGTGATCGACCAGCCCAGGGGAGAGGCCAGCCCGTGCCAGCGCTCGCCCATGAAGCGACGGCTCCACAGCACCCCCTCGCCTCGAGGTGGGGCACCGGCGGCGGTGATGGAGCGTGCCTGGAGGAGCCAGGCGACGCCTGAGCGATCAAGCGCCCACTCGAGGTCCTGGGGGGCCCCTGCGAGGCGCTCTGCGCGCAAGCCGAGTCGCCCGAGTCGACGCAGCTCCTCGGGCTCCAGCTTGCGACGGCCGGGATCGGGGAGATCGACCCAGGTCAGCTCTCCCGAGACCAGCGGGGCCAGGAGGCGGGGCTGGGAGATCGTGTCGGACTCGATGACCTCGACCCGCAGCCGGGACACGAGGCGCCGTAGGCCGCGCGGGAGTCGGCGGGGTCGGTGGAGCAGGTGGCGATCCGGCTGGACGTGGCCGCCGACCAGCGCCTCGCCCTGGCCCAGCACGGCCTCGAGGACCATCTCGGTCCAGCTTCCGGTGACGGGGTTGATCGTGAAGAGCACCCCGGCGCAGCGGGCATCGACGAGGCTCTGGACCACCACCGCCATGCCTTCGGTGCGCTGGCCGCGTCGATAGGCCATGGCTTCGGCGCCGAAGAGGCTGGCCCAGCAGCGGAGCACGGCCCTCTCGAGCTCGTCGCCGGGCCTGACGTTCACCAGCGTCAGGAACTGGCCGGCGAAGGAGTGCTCGCGCCCGTCCTCCTCGACGGCGGAGCTCCGCACCGCCAGCCGCTCGCCGAGGCCGGCGGTGGAAGCCCGCAGCTCTCCCGCGATTGCCGAGGGCAGCCGCCCCCCCTCGATCGCCCGCCGCAGCTGCTGGAGCTCGGAGCTCTCCCGGCTGCGCGCCAATCGACCCAGCTCGTTTGTCCGGATGAACTCCGAGAGAGCCTCTCGAGACAACACGACGGCAGGAGGGACGGGCAGGCCGCGGGCGTGCAAGCGCGCGAGACTGCAGGCCTTGCCGCCCCAGCGGGAGCGCTCGTCCGGGTCGATCTCCGAGAGGGTGCCAAGGTACCGCACGGCCAGTGCCTATCTTGGTTAGAGGTTCGGTCGGAGGTTCGAGATGGACGGAATCTTCTCTCCCCCCACTCCCACGAACGAAGCGGTCAAGGATTTTGCCTCGGGGAGCCCCGAGCGATCGTCGCTCCAGGAGATGCTGCGCGAGCTGGAGAGCGAGGTCATCGATCTCCCCTGCATCATCGGCGGCGAGGAGATCCACACGGGCCGGATCGACCCGGTCAGGATGCCCTGCGATCACCAGCACGTCCTCGGCAACGCCCACTTCGCCAGGGACACCGAGATCAGCTCCGCGGTGGACGCAGCGCTCGCGGCTCGCCACGACTGGGCCGCGATGCCCTGGTCCGAGCGCGCGGCGGTCTTCCTCCGCGCCGCCGCGCTGCTCGCGGGGCCCTACCGCGATCTGCTCAACGGCAGCACGATGCTCGGCCAGGCCAAGACCTGTCACCAGGCCGAGATCGATGCCGCCTGCGAGCTGATCGACTTCTTCCGCTTCAACGTGACCTATGCCTCGGAGATCTACGCGGAGCAGCCCCCGGTCTCCCCGCCTGGCATCTGGAACCGGCTGGACCACCGCGGGCTCGAGGGCTTCGTCTTCGCGCTGACGCCCTTCAACTTCACCAGCATCTGCGGGAACCTGCCCTCGAGCGCCGCGCTGATGGGCAACACGGTGGTCTGGAAGCCTGCGCGGACCCAGGCCTACTCCGCCCACTACCTGATGAAGCTCTTCGAGGAGGCTGGCCTGCCCGATGGCGTGATCAACCTCGTCCACGGGGTCGGGCGGGAGATCGGTGGCCACGTGCTGACCCACCCGGATCTCGCCGGCGTTCACTTCACTGGCGGCACCGGGACCTTCAACCACATCTGGAAGACCGTCGGCACGAACATCGCCAACTACCGGACATACCCACGGCTCGTCGGCGAGACCGGCGGCAAGGACTTCATCTGCGCCCACCCCAGCGCCGATCCGGTGGCGCTGAGCGTCGCCATCGCCCGCGGCTCCTTCGAGTACCAGGGCCAGAAGTGCTCGGCCTCCTCTCGGGTCTACGTGCCGAAGAGCCTCTGGCCCGAGGTCCGGGACCGGGTCGCGGCGATCGTCGCCGAGATGCAGGTAGGCGACGTCCGGGACTTCGGCACCTTCATCGGCGCGGTCATCGACGAGAGCGCCTGGAACAACCACAGCCGCTACCTCGAGCTCGCCAATCGGGACGGCGAGGTCGTCACGGGCGGCCGCGGAGACCGCAGCATCGGCTGGTTCATCGAACCGACCCTCGCCCGCTTCGACGACCCCCGGCACACGCTGATGTGCGAGGAGATCTTCGGCCCCATCGTCGCGGCCTACGTCTACGACGACGCGCGCTGGGAGGAGACCCTGGGGCTGGTCGACACGACCTCGCCCTATGCGCTCACCGGAGCGGTCTTCGCCCGCGAGCGGGGGGTCATCAACCAGGCAACAGAGGCCCTGCGCCACGCGGCGGGCAACTTCTACGTCAACGACAAGCCCACCGGCGCCGTCGTCGGCCAGCAGCCCTTCGGCGGAGCCCGCTCCAGCGGCACCAACGACAAGGCGGGCAGCAAGACGAACCTCTACCGCTGGGTCAGCCCCCACACGATCAAAGAGAACTTCGACCCGCCGAAGGCCTGGCGCTACCCCTACCTGGACTGAAGAGCGTCGAGGCGCGACAGGAGCGCCTCTGTGTAGATCGGCGCGTCTGACCTTCCCAGGTGGGAGCCGTCGACGGGGACGAGCTCTGCGGTCCTGGGGTCGTCTTCGTGATGCAGCGCCGGCAGACCGGTCTTCAGCGGGAGACGATCGAAGAACTCCTCCCGCGGCCAGTGCTCGGTCTCGTAGTCCTCGACGCCCCCGCTGGTGGGGTGATGCACGAAGACCACGGTGGCGCCTCGCTCCTCGAGGATTCTCGTGAGCGCGACGAAGGCCTCGACTCGCTGCTTCTTGCCGGCGGGGGTCGCTGGTGTCGTGCGCTTCGTCGCAGAGAGCTGGGCCTCGACGAAGGCTCCCGGGACCTCGTCGTCGAGCTCCAGCCAGCGACCATGCCGCATCGCCACGAATGGGGGTGTCAGCGGGCGCCCGACCATCGCCGTGTGGATGAGCATGTCGAGGTCCACCGAGGGTCCCCGAGAGGCGAACCTCCTGCCGAGGAGCTCGTCGAGGATGGCCTCCGAGCGCTTGGCCGGCGAGCTCTTCCACTGCTCGTACCGTCTCAGGTAGAGCCCCGAGGCCCGCTCGTGCGAGTCCCCGTTCCCAAAGGTCTGCCTGGGGCCGATCCCGATGAGGAGCAGGCCGTGGAAGTCCGTCTCCTGGACGAGCCACACGAGCACTGGAATGGGGGAGCCGGCCTGGACGGAGAGGTTCACCGGTTCCCGACCCCTGTGCTCGGCCCGGGTAGGCGGGTGGATGGCGGCGAGGTCCCGAAGAGCAGCACGACGAAGGGCGGGTTCCACGCGGCGTAGAAGGCGTAGCTGGCCAGCAGCAGGAAGCCCTTTCGCTCACCCCACCCCGAGCTTGCTCCGGGCAACCAGCAAGACGCTCGCGAGGAAGACCGCGAACGTCAGGGAGTTGAAGATCAATAGGCGACCAGCACTCGGGCATACGCGTCGTCCCAGGCCGGGTTCTGCGTGAGGCCCTCGCAGTTGTCCCCCTCGATGATGAACTCGTTCTCTCCGCCGACGGTGTAGTAGTCGGTGATCTCGGCAGCGGTCAGGGTCGTGCTCCACTCGGCCTCGGTCGGGTCGCACTGGCAGCTGTAGACCAGCGCCCAGGTGTCGGTCAGCTCGTTGCCGTTGAGGTACAGGGTGTAGTCCATCGTCGAGCAGCCGATGCCGTGGTTGACCTCGATGACCACAGAGCTCGGGGCGGTCGACTCGCCGTCGGTCCAGGTGAAGCCGACGTCGTTGCCGGCGCAGCCGTTGTACATGGACTTGTAGGCAGTAGTGCTGCAGTGGGCGTTCATCCCCGTGAGGTCCGACCGGTCGATGGTGTAGACGGGCACGACGGTGATCTCGTCGGTGCCCGGATCCGAGACCCGGCTGCCGTCGCTGCCATAGCCGTAGCAGACCCAGACGTCCTCGACAGTGGTGTCGTCAGAGGACACCGTGTCCCCGGGCCAGTCCGTCTCGGTGGCGTCCGAGTACGAGGAGCCGTCGACGGTCCACTCGAAGCTGTAGGTGATCTCCTCGTCGTCGTCGGGATCGACGGATTCGCCTCCGTCGGCGATGGCGCAAGACAGATCGTTGTCCGGTCCAACCTCCGCGGGGCTGATCTCGACGACCGGGGCGCTCGGAGCACCGTTGACGATCGTGATCTCGGCGGACTTCTCGCCTTCGCCCTGGCTCGTGCCGTCGTTGCCGGCGGCGATGACGTAGACCACCTGGTCGCGCTCGAAGTGCGCGCTGTCCAGCTCCGTGCCGGTCTCGCCGCCGACCTGGTCACCGTCGACGTACCAGTCGTAGCGCATGATGATGCTGTCGCCGTCGGCGTCCTCGGCGGTGGCGGTGGCGCTGAGGGTGTCGTTCGAGCCGGCGCCCTCCGGGCCGATGGTGACCTCTGTGATCACAGGAGGGCTGTTCGCGATCGTGAGCTTGTCCGAGTCGAGCGGCTCGCCCTCCTCGCTCCCGTCGCTGGGCGTGACGCTGGCGTAGACCTCTGCGCCGCGCCAGATGAGGTCGGCCCCGAGCTCCTCGCCGGTCGCGGCCTCGGAGTTGCCGATGTACCAGGCGATGGCCAGGGTGATGTCGTCCCCGTCGATGTCGTCCGCGCCCTCGACCTCGACCGTGAGGGTGTCCGACGAGGTCGGGTCCGCTGGCATGATGGTCACGCTCGTGACGTAGGGGGGTGAGTTCAGGACCGTGAGGGGCTCGCTGACGGTCGTCGGGCCGTCCTGCTCGCCGTCATTGCCCCAGACCGCGAGCACGATCTCGTCCCCGCTGCCGAAGGCGTCGCTGGTGAGCACCGTCCCGGCGCCCTCCTGGATCATGCCTCCGTTGACGAGCCAGGAATAGGTGAGCCGCACGTCGTCCCCCTCCGGGTCGTCCCAGGTGACCTGTGAGGTGATGCTGTCGCCCTCGTGGACCTCTGCTGGGGACAGGGTCACGGAAGTGACGGTCGGGGGCTGGTTTCCGGGCGGCTCGTCGCCGGTACATGCCATTGGCAGCAGCAAGATCATGGTTCCTCCGAGGGTGTGTTCTATCAGTTGGTGTCTCGGTCGACCCCGGTTTCTTGACAGCTCTGGCTGACGGCTGTAGATTGGGTCACCGAGTTCCTTTTGCTCGGATAGGTCCGGGTCGGTCCCACGACCCCTTCCCCGCGACCCCTCGTCGAACAGCCTTGGCACCGCCTCGGCTCACTTCGCGTCTGAGGGCGGCATGAATGCACGTTCGGCCTGAGAATCCCGTCATCGTCCAGGGAGATGGCAAGGTCCTTCTAGAGACCAACCACTCCCGATACGAGGCGGCCAGAGACTTCATCGCACGTTTTGCGGAGCTGGAACGCTCTCCGGAACACCTGCACACCTACCGCATCTCTCCGCTGTCGCTGTGGAACGCTGCCAGTGCGGGCATGACCCGTGACGAGATCGTCGAGGGGCTCCGGGATCTCTCCAAGTTCGACGTCCCGCCGGCTGTGCTCGAGTCCATCGGCGAGACCATCGAGCGCTATGGCCTGGTCCAGCTGGTGCCACACCCGGAGAACCCGAGGGAGTTCATCAGGCTGAACTTCGCCACGGCCTATGTCGCCAAGCTCATCTCGAAGGTGGAGTCGGCGAAGGAGCTGATGGTGCCGGACGGGCGGCGCCACTGGGCGATCCCCCAGGGACACCGTGGGATCTTCAAGCAGCGCATGCTGACCGAGGGCTGGCCGATCGAAGACCTCGCTGGCTTCCTCCCCGGCGCTCCGCTGAAGCTGCAGCTGCGCGAGAAGATGAAGAAGGACGGCGTGCCCTTCGGCGTGCGGCCCTACCAGGTCGAGGCAGCGGCCAAGTGGCACCTGGACGGCAAGCCCTCCGGCGGCCACGGGGTCGTGGTGCTGCCCTGCGGTGCCGGAAAGACCATCGTCGCGCTGGAGGCGATGCGACTCTGCCAGACGAAGGTGCTGGTGCTGGCGACCAACGCCGCCGCCGTCGAGCAGTGGGTGCGCGAGGTCCTCGACAAGACCCACCTCGCCCCTCACCAGGTCGGGGCCTACATGGGCGCGGTCAAGCAGATCCGCCCGGTCACGGTCGCGACCTACCAGATCCTCACCTACCGTCGGTCGAAGAACGCCGACTTCGAGCACCTCCACCTGTTCTCGGACGAGGACTGGGGCCTCATCATCTACGACGAGGTCCACCTCCTGCCGGCGCCGGTCTTCGGCGCGACGGCGGAGCTCCAGGGACGCCGCCGCCTCGGGCTCACCGCGACCCTCATCCGCGAGGACGGCCGTCAGGGCGACGTCTTCTCGCTCGTCGGACCCAAGCGCTACGACCTCCCCTGGCAGCTCTTGGAGACAGGCGGCTTCATCGCAGAGGCCAAGTGCTTCGAGGTCCGGGTGCCCTTCAGCGCCGCGGACGCAGACCGCTACGAGGCCCTCTCCGAGCAGCAGAAGTTCAAGGAAGCGAGCACGAACCCGGCCAAGATGGGCTCGATCAAGGCTCTCGTGGAGCGGCACCGACAGGACAACGTCCTGGTGATCGGGACCTACCTCGATCAGCTCGAGCACCTCGCGCGTGCCTTCCGGGCACCCCTGATCACGGGCAAGACCCCCCACGGTCGTCGCGTCGAGCTCTTCAGGAAGTTCCGCGAGGGCACGATCAAGCTGCTCGTCGTCTCGAAGGTCGCGAACTTCTCTATCGACCTCCCTGACGCAAACGTCGCAATCCAGGTCTCTGGCACCTTCGGCTCTCGCCAGGAGGAGGCCCAGCGCCTGGGACGCATCCTCCGTCCGAAGAAGGACGGTGAGTGCGCTCACTTCTACACGGTGGTCACGAAGGACTCGAAGGAGCAGGTCTTCGCCATGAAGCGCCAGCTCTTCCTGACCGAGCAAGGCTACCGCTACTACATCGAGGACGCCGCCTGATATGTCCGAAGAAGTCGCACAGCAGCCCACTGAAGACGGCGCTGGAGGAAAGCGCCGTCGCCGTCGCCGCCGCCGTCGCCGCAACGACCAGGAAGACGGAGGCTCCGAGGAGCGCCGCGCCAACGACAACAACGGAGCCCAGGGTGTGGCCGCGCCCAACACCAGCCGGAGCACCCGTCGTCGCAAGCGCCGTCGTCGTCGCGCCGCGGCGGTCGTCGGTCTCAACCGTCGCCGTCGGCTCTCCCGCAACGAGCTCGATGAGCTCGAGTCCTACTTCCAGCGCATGCCGGACGGGCTGCTGGCCAACCTCTACCGTGGCCTCGGCGGCCAGCCCTCTCGCATCGGCGAGCACGGGCGCATGGTGCAGCTCGCGGTCCGCGCGATCGCCCAGGGCAAGCGCCTCGGCACGATGCTCAAGCAGCTCCACCCCAAGGAGAGGACGGCGCTGGCGGTGCTCATCCAGACCGGCGGACTGGCCCACTCGGAGGAGCTCCTGCACGAGCTGCACCTGAGCCTCGGCGGTCACGAGCGCGAGTGGATCCGGGTGCTCCAGACCCTCGCGGAGAAGGGCCTGGTCTGCGCGACCGACGAGCAGGACGGGCAGTTCTTCTACCTGGCTCCCGAGCCGCTGGTGGAGTTCCTCGTCGAGCACCTCGAGGCGGAGCTCGCTGTCAGCGTGTTCAAGCACGACGACATCCGGGTCCGAGACCCGAAGCCCTTCTGTCCTCCGATCGACTTCAGCATCACCACGCTGTGCACCTACATCGATCAGCGTCCGCCGCGGCTCACGCAGCAGCAGGAGATCTTCAAGGCCAACAAGCAGGAGATGGACGAGTTCTTCGGCCAGCTCTGGGAGGCCGAGAGCGAGCTCTTCCACTTCCACATCGACTTCCTCATCCAGCATGGCCTCGTCGAGCTCCGCGGGGACCGCCTCTCCGTGAACCGCGAGGTGGTCGAGGAGTGGCTGCAGATCGACCCGCAGGACCAGCGGGACCTCATCTTCAAGGCCCTCGACGGGCGCTTCAAGTACGCCGAGTGGGTGATGTGGAGTGTGCACTCGGGCAAGGGCGAGTGGGTCCCGGAGCAGCCGCTGCAGGCGCTGTACCGGCGCTGGACGCGTGGCGAGGACTGGCGCATTCGCTTCCACAAGGGCGAGTACACCGCGACCCGCTCCCACGAGCGCGAGTCGTGGAGCTTCGCGCCGCTGGTGGACTGCGGCATGCTCGAGCTCGGCGAGTGGGGACAGGAGAAGTTCTACCGCCTGACCCCGCGGGCCCTGGCCCTCATCGAGCCGCCAGAGGACGACGGCTTCACCCAGTTCTACCTGACGCCGAGCTTCGAGATCATGGCTCCGGCGGGCCTCGCCCCGATCCTGCTCTTCCACATCGGCGAGCTGGCGGAGCTGGTCGGTTGTGACCGGGCCAACACCTACAAGATCACCGAAGTCACGATCGAGCAGTGCATCAACAAGGGCTGGAGGCGGGACGACGTGCTCGACTTCCTGCGTGAGAACTCGCAGATCGGCTTGCCCGAGAACGTCGAGTCGACCCTCAAGGGCTGGATGGGCCAGGGCGCCGACGTCGAGTTCCACGACTGCGTCCTGCTGACGGTCCACCGCTCCAAGATCCGGACCGTGGAAGCCAGCCGGACGCTGCGTCCATACCTGCTGCACCGCTTCGTGCCGGGCATGTACGCGGTCGACCGGGACCGCCTCCCCGAGATCTACGCCCTGGTCTCAGAGGCCGGCTTGCGCCCCGGGCGCGATGTCAGCCGCTACCCGGGTGACGCCGGAGAGGCTTCGGCTCGCCAGCGCCTCCACCTGCTCCTCGCCGACGCGCGAGAGGCCAGCGAGGACCCGCTGGCCCGGGCACACGCGGCCGACACGCAGCCAGAGGACCTCCACGCGGTCCCGGGCGCTGGAGGCGGCAGGCGGAGGAAGAAGAAGAAGCGCGACGAGGTGCCCCGCGTCTCTCCGCGCGAGGCTCGCGACCTGCTGGACCGGGCCATCGCCCTGTCATCGACCGTGGGGGTGGTCTACGCCGGAAAGGACGGCAAGAGGACCACCTACAAGCTCGCGCCTCAACGCCTCGCCCTGAACGCCACTGGCGACCAGGTGTTGGTCGCGGAGAACGTCTCGACCGGTGATATGCGGACCTTCAAGCTGGTCCAGATCGAGCGGATCAAGTCGGCGTGAGCGCAGAGGACAAGACCTTCGACGAGCTCGTCGAGGAGCTCGAGCAGCGCGTCCGCCGGCTCGAGTCCGGTGAGCTCGCCCTGGACGATGCCCTCGCCGTCTTCGAAGAGGGCATCGAGCTCACTCGCGACTGCCACGAGCGCCTCGACGCGAAGGACCGCCGGGTCGTCGAGCTCAGCGACTGACGGTCTCGTTGTAGAAGTCGATGATCTGCCTGACGTAGGCGCGCTTCTCCGTGTAGCTGCCCGGGTAGAAGCTGCGCTTGAAGCCGTAGATGATCGTGTCTCGGAGCTGGGCCGGCGTCATGTCGAAGGCCTGCGTCGCCAGCTCGTACTCGCGGGTCACCGTGGTGTGGGAGACCAGCCGGTTGTCCGTGCACAGGGTCGCCGAGAGCTTCGCGTCGAGCATCTGGCGGAAGGCGTGGTTTTCGACCGACCCGATCTCGGGGTTGGTCTGGAGATTCGACGTGATGCAGACCTCGATCGTGGTTCGCCGGTCGGCGATGTACTGGGCCAGCGCCTCGCAGTAGCCCTCCCGGTCCTTGATCTTGGGCGCCGCGATCTTGTCGGCCGCGAAGAGGTGGTAGCCGTGACCGATGCGGTCTGCGTTGAGATCAGCGATCGCCTGGTAGATCGACTCCGGGCCGTATGCCTCGCCGGCGTGGACCGTGCGCTTCAGGAAGAACTCGTGGGCGTGGACGAAGGCCTCGCGGTAGGCATCCGCCGGGTAGCCCGCTTCGTGGCCGGCGAGGTCGAAGGCCACGATGGGCAGGCCCTCTTCGTCCCGCAGGCGGACAGCGGCGCGGGCCAGCTGCAGGGCCGCCACGCCGTAGATGCGGCTCTTCGGGGACTCGTGGAGGACGTCGCAGAGCTGGGCGTACCAGCGTGAGAAGGTGCCGTCGAAGTAGCGAAGGGCGCAGACGATGATGCCGTAGCGGAAGGGGGGCTCCCGCTTCTCTGCGGCTATGACCTCGTGCTCGACACGGGCACGATCGAGCCCCGCGTTCACCGCGCGGAGGACCTCTTCGTAGCCGAACGCCCCGTGCATGTGGAGCTGCGGGGCGAAGCGCACCTCGACGTAGCGGACACCCTCGTCGATGTTGTCCCAGGCGAGCTCGTAGGCGGATCGCTCGAGCGCTTCGGGGTCCTGGAGCACCGCGCAGGTGTAGGCGAAGCCGGCGAGGTACTCGGTCAGGGAGCCATAGGACTCCTTGAAGACCAGCTCGTAGAGACCTTCCTCGGTCTGCGATGGAAGATCTACCCCGCGCCCCGCGGCGAGTTCGATCAGCGTGCCGAGCCGCAGAGATCCATCGAGGTGGACGTGGAGGTCCGTCTTCGGCAGCGCGCGCAGCAAGGCCCCGTCGTACATGTCTTGACGGTAGCGTTCCAGCGCCCCACTTGCACCCCGCCGGACGTTCGGGTAGGCATGCGGCATGAAGCTCCCACTCGAACTGCGCGAGTCGCTCGTCGTCGCGGTCGATGACTACTTCGAGACCGAGAACGACGACCCGGATGCGGCCACCCTCGCCAACGCACTGTTGCGGCTCATCGACCAGGCCGCGGAAGACGCCGACTACGAGGAAAGCGAGGACCTGCTCTCCGACATCCAGACCGACGCGGAGCTGGAGGAGGGCATCCTCGACACCCTCGAGTTCGAGTTCACGAAGAACGACGAGCTGGAGCTCACCGGCGAGGACGTAGTCGTCGCGGTCGAGCGGGTCCTGGGGTTGACCTGGACCGACGACGGAATGGACGAGGACGACCTCGACAGCATGGAGCAGTACGACGACGAGGACGACGAGTACTGATGATGCGCCGCCCAGCGTGCTGCTGACGCTCCTGGCCTGCGGAGACCCCGATCCCTTCGCCGCCACCACCTGCAGTCACCACTGGCCAGCGGACATCGCCGGCGCAGAGTGGCGCTACGCCGCCGCAGCGGACGGTGAGTACGGCCCCGAGGGTTGGCGCACCGTGCGCACCTCGGGCAGCCAGGAGTGGGAGTCGGCCACGGCCTTCATGGTCGAGTTCAGCGCCGAACTCGACTACGAGACCGTCGAGTCCTACGCCATCAGCGGTCGCGAGGCCTGGGTCTGCGACGAAGATGGCAGCTGGTTCCTGGGTCGCGAGCAGAGCACCGAGTGGGTCGACGGCGACGAAGATGGCAGCGACAGCTACACGCTCCTGCTCGCGGAGCCGGTGCTCATCGTGCCGAGCGAGCCAGCGGTCGGGGACGCATGGGAGGACGAGGTCGACGCGACGGTCGACCTCGGTGCGACCGGATCGATGGAGGGACCTTGGCAGGTCGCCTCGCAGATCACCGAGGACGGCCTCCACGGTGAGCACCCGACCCTCCGCATCGAGCGCGCGGAGACCTTTCAGAACCAGACCGAGACCTTTGGGACGTGGTTCGGCGATGGTCTTGGCGTGACCCACGACGAGGGGCGCTGGGAACTCCTCGAGCTCGTCTGGTGACAGGAGTGAGCATGTTCTTCGTGATCGCCGCAGCTCTCGCGGCAGAAGCCGACCCGGCCCTCACCGTGGCGACGGATGAGATCCAGCGCGTGATGAGCGCGCTGGAGGACAGCGACGACGCCCCGTACTTCCTCAGCTACGGCATCGTCGAGCGTCACACCTTGCGTATCCTCGGCACCCACGGTGCTCTGGGGCACAGCACGAGCTCTCATGGGCGTGTGGCCGACGTGGACGTCCGGGTGGGCTCTCCGCAGCTGGACAACACCCACAAGATCCGAGACGCCAGCTGGTTCTCCGAGGAGCCGCGGCGGTCCATCGAGCTGCCGTTGGATGGAGATCCCGAGGCGACTCGGATCATCCTCTGGCGGGAGACGGACGACGCGTGGCAGGCCGCGGTCCGGCGCCTGTCCAAGGTGCGCGCCAACCAGGCGGTGAAGGTCGAGCGGGACGACACCAGCGACGACTTCTCGAAGGTCGAGGCGGTCGTCGACCTGGAGGATCCGGTCGCGCTGGAGGTCGACGTCGAAGCGTGGGAAGACCTTGTCCGTGAACTCAGCGCCGTCTTCCTCCAGTACCCGGATGTCCATGACTCCAACGTGGAGCTCGTCGCCGAGACGCGGTTGTTGATGTACACGAGCTCCGAGGGCACGCGGCTCCAACACCCGCGGGAGCGCTACCGGGTCAGCATCTGGGCCTATACCGTCGCCGAAGACGGCATGGAGCTGCAGGTCTACGACTACGTCGACAGCACGGATCCGGAGGGGCTGCCCGACCGCGAGGCGCTCCTGGCTTCTGCGCACGACGCCGCGCAGCGGGTCGTCGACCTGCGAAACGCGCCCTTGATGGAGCCCTACACCGGCCCCGCGATCCTCAAGGGACGCGCCTCGGGGGTCTTCTTCCACGAGATCTTCGGCCACCGGATGGAGGGCCACCGCCAGAAGGACGAGGACGAGGGGCAGACCTTCACCGACATGGTCGGAGAGCCCATCCTGCCCACCTTCCTCGACGTCGTCGACGACCCCACCCGCCGGACCTACGGCGAGGTCGACCTCAACGGCTTCTACCCCTACGACGACGAGGGGGTCGCTGCGGAGGCGGTGCACCTGGTCGACGACGGGGTGCTCCAGACCTTCCTCACCTCCCGCATGCCCATCGAGCACGTCTCGAACAGCAACGGCCACGGTCGCAGGCAGCCCGGGAACGCGGTCGTCGCGCGGCAGGGCAACCTGATCGTGGAGGCGAGCGAGACGGTCTCCTACGAGAGGCTCCGGGAGCTGCTGCTCGAGGAGCTGGAGAGACAGGACAAGCCCTACGGCCTCGTCGTCGAGGACATCACCGGTGGCTTCACCCTCACCGGGCGGGTCATCCCCAACTCCTTCAACGTGCGCCCCGTGGCCGTCTGGAGGGTCTACGCCGACGGCCGCCCGGATGAGCTGGTGCGCGGGGGGGACCTCATCGGCACGCCGCTGACGACCTTCTCGCGCATCGTCGCCGCGGGGGACGATCCAGAGGTCTTCAACGGCGTCTGCGGCGCCGAGTCCGGCTGGGTCCCCGTCAGCGCAGTCGCGCCCTCGCTCCTCATCGAGGAGATCGAGGTCCAGCGCAAGGAGAAGAGCAACGATCGCCCGCCGCTGTCGGACCCCCCCGGCGTCGTCGAGGGGGAGGACTCCTGATGTTCGCACTCCTCATCGGACTTGCCGCCGCGGAGCCTGCTCCCGAGATCATGGAGGCCCTCGAGCTCGAGCTCGAGCGGGCCACGAAGCTGGCGCTCCAGGAGGAGCCAGAACCCTGGTGGGTCCAGCTGGAGATCGTCGATGGTGGCTACTACACCGCCTTCGCCGAGCTCGGGGCCCTGATGACCGACGAGGAGCTCCCCCATCGCGTCCTGCGCGTCGAGGTCCGCGCGGGAGACGAGAGCTTCGACTCCGCCAACTTCGACTCCTTCGGCGAACCCGACGGGGTCGTGCAGCGAGGGCTGCCGGTCGAGAACGACACGATCGCGCTCCAGAGGGAGCTCTGGCTGGCCACCGATCGGGCGTACAAGCAGGCGGTCGAGCAGCTCGCCCGGAAGGAGGCCGAGCTCGAGGGACAGGCCGAGGAGCGCCCGGCGATCTGGGCGGCTGATCCGGTCGTCGATCTCGGTGGATCGGCAAGAGCGGTGCAGGCCGACCAGATCCGGAGTCGGGTCGTGGCGGCCTCTGGTGTGCTCGCCGAGTACCCGCAGTTCGAGTCGGGCGCCGCGGCCGGTCGGGACTGGCAGGGGCTCCGCGCGATGGTGAACTCGGAGGGCACCCGCCTCGCCCAGCCCACCGGCTTCGCGGTCCTTCGGGTCGAGGCCATCCTGAAGGCCGAGGACGGCAGCCGGCTGCGCAATGGCCGCTGGTGGGTGGCCGACAGCGCTGATGGGCTGCCCTCGATCGAGGTCATCGAGGCCGAGGTCCGGGGCATGGCCGACTGGCTGGTCGAGGTGTCCACGGCGCGGGTGGTGAAGGAGTACCTCGGCCCCGTGCTCTTCTACGAGCCCGCCAGCGTCGAGCTCTTCCGCCAGCTGGCGGCGACGGAGGCCATCGGCACGCCACCCGCGGCGACCGGGCGCGGCATCTTTGGCGAGGTCGTCGACAAGCGCCCGGCGGCTCGGGTCGGCCGGCGCCTGCTGCCGGCGGGCTGGTCCATCGTGGACGACCCCACGGCCGACGCGGTCGGTGCCTACCGCTACGACATGGACGGGGTGGCCGCCCAGCGGGTGGTGCTCGTCGAGGACGGTGTGGTTCGCAGGGTGCTGCAGTCCCGGATCCCTGCCTCTCCAGACGGCGGCTCCACCGGCCACGGCCGCAGCCTGGGCTCCGAGCGGCGAGAGGCCCAGCCCTCGATCGTGCAGGTGATGCCTCGCAGATCTCGCTCCCTGGGCGCCCTCCAGCGCAAGGGGCTGCGCATGGCCGAGCAGGCTGGCGCCGAGGGACTCCTGGTCGTGCGGCTGCTCGAGCCGCCGGCGATGAGCGAGGACTTCGAGGTCTTCTTCACCGGCGACGCTCCACCCGCGGGGCTGACGATGCCCTACGAGGCCCTGATCCTGCACCCCGACGGCACGGAGGAGCCGGTGAGGGGGCTGCGGTTCTCTGGTGTGGACCGTCGCGCTCTCCGGGACATCGTGCTCTCGGGCGAGACCGGTGAATACGTCGGCGTCCTCGACGGTCGGCCCGGGCCGGCTCGGTACCACATCGGCGCGGTCGGCGGCATGCCCGGTGCCTGGGCGGCGCCCCCGATCCTGGTCTCCGAGATGGAGCTGGTCGGCAACCACGGTGGCGACCCTCGCCGGATCCCGAGGCCTCCGAGCGCGGAGTAGTCCCTGTGGGGCTGGCCCCCTCGAGCTCCTGGGTGCCGATGGCTGCGAGCCCTCGGGTGCTGATGGTCGCGTGTCCTCGGGCGCTGATGGTCGCGTGTCCTCGAGTCCCTGGGCGCTGATGGCCGCGAGCCCTCGGTCGCTGTTGGCTGCGAGCCCGTGCCCCCGGCGAAGCGGGACGGTTCGTTGCGCATCTTCGAGGCCTCCGCGTTGCCCTCGGCGAAGCGGGACGATTCGTTGCGCATCTTCGAGGGCTCCGCGTTGCCCCCGCTCCTGGCCCGGACAGTTTCTGACCGCCCTCCTCGATACAAGCACTGGTGCTCTCGTCAGAAGACCCCACCCCTGTCGCAGGCGCGCTGCGATCCCCTGTGATCGACGCGCTCCTCGGGCCGTGGCCGCTGTCAGTCGGAGCAGATCGGCTCGCGGAGCTGCGAGGGGCCGTCGAGCGGCTCGCCACAGAGGGCGCGGCCCTGGACCTCCGCGTCGCCCGCCTCATCGGCTGGATCAGGGCCAACGACGTCGCCAGGCTCGGCTACTCCAGCTTCACCGCCTTCTGCAAACAACGCGTCCCCTGGCGCACGAGCCAGCTCCGAGACCTGCTGCGACTGGTGGGGAGCCCGCTGGAGCTGGTGAAGGAGGCGGCGTCGACCGGCCTGCTCCCCCTCTCGGTGGCGCTGTTGGCCCCGGGCAGGGTGGAGGTGGACGACCAGCTCGAGTGGCTGTCCAGGGCTCGGGCCGGTCTGGTCTCACGGAGGAGCCCCACCGGCATCGAGCACGACGGTGACGAGGACACCTTCCGGGTCTTCGTCTTCGGGCAGGCGGTGGCTGACATCCAGCGGGCCCGACAGAGGGCTCGGCTGTACCTGGGCGCGCACCTGCCGGTGCGAGAGGTCGACCGCTACATCCTGGCTTGCTGGAGACAGGGGCGCACCGCGGACGAAGTGCAGGCAGAGGCCCGAGCGCCGCGGCCGAAGCCGGAGTTCAATCCCTCCTGGTGCGAGGACCCGGATCCGGCCACGTCACTGCTGGGGGCTTGGACGGAGCCGCGAGATCCCTGGCACGCCCTGGAGTTCCTCGGAGCCCTGGTGTCTGTTCGGGATGGTCGCGTCGCAGCCCTGGGGCAGCTAGCCGAGCTGGTGATCCGGCAGGGACTCCACTTCGACATGGGCTTCGACACCCTCGGGGCCTTCGCCAACGAGGTCGTCGGGGTGAGCCAGCGGAGCCTGGAGCGCTACCGCAAGCTGGGTCAGACCCTGGACATGCACCCGGAGATCCGGGCCGCGGTCGCCGAGGGCCTGGATCTGGACCGGGCCTGCTTCGTGGGTGGCATCGCCCAGAGCGGTCGCGAAGCCAGGGACTGGCTGGAGATCTGCCGCTGTCTGGGAGCTCGCATGCTGGCAGAGGTGGGCGACCACGTCATCGAGCGGGGAAGCCGGCGGGTGCTGGCGGAGTGTAGGCACCGGCTCAGCGCAGCGACGGCGCTGGCGGAGGCAGCGGAGGTTGCGGAGCACGGTGGGCCCCGGTCAGCGGTGGCGAGGCGACAGAAACCGGCGGTGGCCCGAGCGCGACAGAAACCGGCGGTCGGGTCACCAGGATCGCGTTCGGGGACCTGGGCCGCGTCGCTGCTCGAGGGCGCAAGACCCCCCACTACCTGCCTGTGGACCCGGACCTCGTGGAGGCGGCCCGCTGGTTCCTGGACACGGTGCCCGAGCCTCGCGGCAAGGGGGGCGATGACCCCACCCAGAGGCAGATCACCCTGTGCCGGTGCTGCCATCTTCGGCTGATCCACGCCGCGGGCGCCCCGGTGACGGTGAAGCAGGTCGAGGACGTGATGGTGTGGTCCTGGCCGGACAGGGTGGTGGTCGTGGGACCGTGACTCTCGCCGGGCTCATCTAGACTGTTCGCCCATGCCCGGACGCCGCCGAGATCGACAGCGCCGCGAAGCCGCCGAGGCCAGCAGAAGCAGCGCCGCGAACAGCGACGAGAGGCCGCTCCCCTCGCCGCAAACCCCAGAGCCTCGCGCCAGGCGCCACTGCGTCTACAGCTACACCAGCGCGGGGCTCGGGATGGCGATCCCGCGCTGGGACTGAGCGCCGTGACTCAGAACTCCTGGCCGAGCCGCAGGTAGACCTGGGGGGGCCCTATCTGGGACAGCGGCACGCCCACCGTGGCGCCGACCGTCCAGGGGATGACGCCGAGTCCGTCCAGCGTGAAGATCACGCCACCGGTGGCGCCGTAGCGGAGCCAGGTGCCCGAGAGCGTGGGGTCGATGAGCTCACCGGCCTCGTCGAGCTCGGAGGCCTGGCCGATCCAGCCGCCCTCCACGCCGCCGGTGAGCTGCACCTCGTCCAGCCAGTAGAGCCAGAGAAGCGGAACCGAGGCGTTCTTCACCGGCCTGCCGCGGAGCTCGAGGCGGGCGAGTCCGCGCTGGTGGCCGAGCACCGCCCCGGGTGGGATCGAACGCAGGGCGCTGCTGCCGCCCAGGCTCAAGAGGCGGTGCTCCACGAAGCCGCTGGCCAGGCCGCCGCGCACCTGCCCTGCGAGCGCCACTCGCGGGTGAGGCGCCCAGACCTTCATCGCGCGAGCCTCGCCCGAGAGCCAGGTCTTGCCCGACTGCGGCACGATCCCGCTCGAGCCTGACAGGCCGAAGCTGTGGCCCCGGAGCGGGAACTGGTAGTCGACCCGGGTGTTGTGGGCCCAGGCCGCGCCCAGCCCGAAGGCGTAGCTGCCCTGGGCGGTCGAGGCGAAGGACGGAGAGAACCACGACCCGGCCGACCAGATCGACACCCTCGAGGTCCTCGACCGCCGGTCCTTCAGCGGTCCGAAAAAGCGGTGGTAGCCCACAGCCGCCCCGAAGAGGTCCTGCTCGTCCGTCGACGCCGTGAGCGCGATGACGTTGCGGGTGTCGTACTGCCTCCGGAGGTGGGCCGTGGCCACCCCGACGATCTGCCGCTGGGAGAGGTTGATGGTCTCCGGGTAGACCGTGCCGATCGTGGTCCAGCGGGCCGGCCACCGGTCGTGGGCCAGGTCGGTCTGGAGCACGTGGCCCTCTGGGTCGAGCACGACACGGCGCGGCAGGCTGCTGCGCTCCAGCCTGAACGACCCTCCGGGCTCGATCTCCGCGACGTGTCGCTGGCGGTCGACCTCCACGACGAGGGGCTCGACGACCGAGCCAGCGGGGGCTTCGCGCTCCACCTCGACGAGCTCTCGACGAACGCGCAGCGAGTAGTCCTGCTCGGGATAGGGCCGGGCCCAGCCGTCCAGCCAACCGGCCTCGATCCCGACGCCCTCGATGGCCTCGATCAGCGAGGCGCCATCGAGCAGATCGTCGACCACCTCGGCAGCGGTGCCGGCCCCCCAGGCGTCGTCCAGCTTGGTGGCGAGCACCCTGCCGGTGACCCGAGGCTCGAAGATCTCGACGAGATCGTCCCGCAGCGAGTCCCCCGGGAAGGTCTCGTCGAAGACCTCTGCGTGGAAGGGCATGCGGCCCGAATAGAGCATGTAGTCGACCAGCGGGATGAAGCTGCCGAGCCGCATCAGCCGGCCGAGCTCGACGTCCTCGATCCGCTCCTGGTACTCGGCTCCGAGCACCGCCGCGGCCAGCTCCGCCTCCCAGACCCCGGAGACCTCGATACCCGCCGCGAGCAGGCCCCGACCGACCGGTCCCCTGTGGAACCGGTACAGCAGCTTCGGCGTGCGAAACGCCTGGCTCGAGAGGTAGAGCACGCCCTCGCCCGGGCGCACGAGCCGCCGGTGCATCGGGGCTTCGACGACGACGAGGGACTCCGGACGCTCGCCCTCCGGAAAGGCCCCTTCCCAGGCCAGCGACAGCTCCTCGAGGCGTCGCGGCCGCCGAGGTCCCCGGTCGATGAGCCAGAGCCCATCGCCGAGCTCCTCGAGGCGCCCATCCACCACCGCGATCGAGAGGCGGGCGGCCTCGCCGTGGTAGCTGAGGGTCCCCTCCCCCGCGACGCCGTTGATCACGCCGACGGTGCCCTCTGGGAGGCTCAGCTCAACCGTCCAGCTCTGGACGGAGAGCTCCTCGGCCTGGGGGTACCAGCCGCCGTTTGCCCAGAGTCCCCCGCGCAACGCCCCGAGGGCCCCGTAGCGCCGAGGCAGGCTGGTGGTGAAGGTGCCCTCGGAGAACTCCACCGACCCCGTCGACGGCGCCCCGGGGTAGGTGCGCTGGAGCGTGTAGTCGTCTTCGGGCTCGGGCAGCCTGGCCAGCGGATCGACCAGCTCACCAGCGATCTCGTAGGACCCCCGGATGGTGCGCAGGTCGTCCTCGACCGTCGCGACGATGCGGGCTGCGGACGCTGCGCCACCCAGACTCAGCGCCAAGAGCCAGGGGCTCAGAACGTGAAACCCATCCCAGCGTGGATCTCGGGCATCACTTGAGGCGTCCAGGTCGACGCGAGCTTGAAGTGGAAGGCCCGGGACACGATGCGGATGCCCCCGTGGATGCGGGCGCGGCGCCACGCGTCATCGGTGGGGTCGTAGGCCTCTGTGTTCTTGAAGCCACTCACCGGCGTCACGCCCAGGCTCTGGGAGACCTCGCTGGCGAGCTTGGGCTCCGCGTGCAGGATGACCTGCCCGGCGCCGATGAAGGGGGAGAAGCTGGCGCTGTTGACTCCGAGCAGGGAGCCGAAGGGCAGGGAGTAGGACAAGGTGCCCGACCAGTCCATCGCGCCGAGCTCGAGCTGGTCGTTGCCGACGTAGCCGGCGTAGCCGATCTGGAAGGCGATGTCGGGGGCTTGCTTGTAGCCCTCCAGCGGCGCGACGCGACCGTAGCCGCCGAAGACCGTCTGGCGCGAGAAGCCCACCCAGCCCAGGTTCACCCCCAGCTCGGTCGACAGGGGCAGGCCCTTGCGCACCATCAGCCAGGGAATCCACAGGGCGTTGCGTGCATCGCCGTCGACGTCCACCCGGTCCCAGGGCGACGGGACACCGAAGTCCGGGGCCTTGTTGCTGTGGAAGGCGATGGTCGTGGCGAGGCCAACCTCGAAGCCGTTGATGCCAAGGGTCTCGGCGGGCGCAATGGGCTTGTTCGCGACCGCAACGCCGAGCTCCTGGACGACCGTGCGGTAGTCGTCGACGTTCTCGGCCGGATCGAGCACGGGCGAGTCGTTGTGGTAGGCGAGCTGGGTGAGGTCGACATCGTCGGGCCAGGCCGTGGCCGTGGCTCCTGCGATCAAGGCGAAGAACATCGCCGCAGAGGGTAGCAGAGCGGGGTCGGAGCCGGGCCCTCAGGCCTTGCCGGCGTGCTCGGCTCGGGCCTTCTCGATCTTCTCGGCGTCGAAGCCGCCGTCGTCGTCGTCGTCGATCCAGGCGTAGTCGACCTGCTCGCCGTCGACCTCTGCGAAGCGCGGGCGCCAGCCGGCCCGGCGTGTCCACAGGAACATGCCGCCCCAGAGGGTGGCTGCCTCCGCCGCGATGAAGCCGAGGGCGCCGGAGAGCACCGCCTGCGCCACTCCGCCGAGCTGCTCGGACAACAAGAGCGCCTGGAAGGCCTCTCGAGCGCCCTCGCCAGCGATGGTCGGCGACAGGAGTGTGGCCAGGATCTGGATGGTCGATCCGAAAGTGATGGGCCAGAACTCGGCGGTGGTGACCCCGATCGCCAGCGCCGTGAAGAAGTAGACGGCCGCGGTGGTGAAGTGGGTCACGAACTTGGCCAGCAGCGCGGACATCAAGAGGCCGACCTTGCCGCGGTAGGCGCCGACAGCGTTCGTGAACTGGTTGAGCAGACCGACGATCTTCTTCAGCGGGCCGACGCCGCCGAGGATGCGCTCGGCGAGGCGAGCGAAGAAGACGATGATGTCGGGCCAGACCAGACCGACGATGACAACGAGGCTGATGCCACCGGCGACCGCGGCGATGGCGCCGGCGAGCAGGGGCGCCTTGTCCGGCTCGCCCATCTTCGTCGTGACGTCGACGATGACCTGGTACCCGAAGGGCATGGTGACGACCATGCCGAGGAAGAGCCCCGTGACGCCGATGAACTTCTCCAGCGCCTTGGCCGTGATGGCGCGGGGCCACTGGTTGCTGTAGCGGCCAGCCTCGTAGAGCGTGTAGCCGTCGAGCCCGATGGTGCTCGGCAGGAAGGTCCCGATGAAGCGACCGATGAGGAAGGCCGTCATGATCTTGGACCAGAAGGGGTAGCGGATGCCCTGGCCCTTCAACAGCAGGTGCCAGGCAAACGCGCTCGAGATGACGCCGATGAACTTCACCCCCATCGCGACGGACGCCCACAGCAGGAACGTGCCCGTGTCGACCTGGTCGATGTAGAGCGCGATCGCCTCGTAGATCGGCGCCCTGACGCCCTCCTCGACGTCGATTGGGTGGCGCAACAACGCCATGATGCCGACGAAGGTGAAGATGACCTTCGCGACCATGTCGATGGAGCCACGCGGCCCCTTGTCGATCTTCTTGCGTCCGACCCAGAAAGCGGCAAACGACCCCAGCAGCGCGCCGATGGCGACGATACCGAGCGCGCCGGCCCAGGCCTTCCAGATGACGATGCCGAACATGACGGCTGCAAGGGCGATGAGCGCGTAGCCCACGGGGTGTCTCCGAAGAAATCCTCCCGCGCTTAACCCCCGATCTGGGTCATGACGCCCTCAAAGGGCGTTCCACCCTCCATCAGCGCCTCGTGACCTTCGCGTTTTCCAAGGACCATCGCCCGAATCGCGGCGGCGATGTCCTCGTCTGAGGCCCCCTCCCGCAGGGGCTTGCGCAAGGAAGGTGTGCCGTCGTCGGAGAGGCAGGTCCGCAGGTGGCCGTCGGCGGCCAGGCGCAGGCGGTTGCAGCGGGAGCAGAAGCGCTCCGACAGCGGTGAGATGAAGCCCAGGCGCAGCCCGAGCTCCTCCAGTTTCCAGTGGACCGCTGGCCCCTCGCCGAGGTGCTCACGGTGGCGCACGAGCGTGTAGCGCTCGCCGAGGCGCTCCCTGATGGCGCTGCCCGTGACGCCCCGGTGCCAGCGAGCCTGGAAGGGCATGTACTCGATGAAGCGCACGACGAAGTGCTCCGGGCGCCGTCCGAAGTACTCGACCATGGGAAAGAGCTGCTCGGCGTTGAGGTCCTGGAGGAGGACGACATTGAGCTTGACGGGTGTCAGCCCCGCCTCGACGGCGGCGTCGATGCCGTCGAGGACCTTCGCCAGGTCCCCGCCCCGCGTCATCGAGCGGAAGAGCTCGCCCTCGAGGGCGTCGAGGCTCACGTTCAGGCGACTCAGTCCCGCGCGGGCGAGACGCTCCGCGCAGCCCGCCAGCCGATGGGCGTTCGTCGTCAGCGCGATCTCCTCGATGGCCTCGATGGCGCCGATCTCCTCGACGAGGCGCTCCAGGTCACGGCGGATGAGGGGCTCGCCGCCGCTGAGCCGGATCCGCCGAATGCCCAGCTCGGCGAAGATGCGCACGAGCCGCGCGACCTCCTCGTAGCTGAGCAGCTTCTTCCGAGGCATCCAGTCCACGCCGTCTGGGGGGAGACAGTAGACGCAGCGGTAGTTGCAGCGATCGGTGACCGACACGCGGAGGTAGGTGTGGTCGCGGTCGAACCGATCGAGGAGCAAGGCCTAGCGCCCCAGCTGTGCGTCGATGAGGGTGGCGATGTTCTTGAAGACATCCGCGACGGGACCCTCTTCGAGGGCCGCTGGGGATCCGCTGTCGCCACCGGCCCGAATCGCGGGATCCAGCGGGACCTGGCCGAGCAGCTCGACGCCGAACTCCGCCGCGATGCTGGGACCTCCGCCCTCGCCGAAGGGGTGCATCCGGTCCCCGCCGGGGAGCTCGAGCCAGCTCATGTTCTCGACCACGCCGAGCACGGGGACGTCGAGCCGGCGGAACATCTGGACGCCACGTCGGGCGTCGAGCAGCGCGACCTCCTGGGGTGTGGTGACGATGATCGCGCCGGCGATGGGCACGTTCTGGATCATCGTGAGCTGGGCATCGCCGGTGCCGGGGGGCAGGTCGATCACGAGGTAGTCCACCGGCGCCCAGGCCACGTCCTGGAGGAACTGGCGGACGGCGCCCATCACCATCGGTCCGCGCCAGATGATCGCTTGTCCCGGATCGGCGAGGAAACCGATGCTCATGCACTTCACGCCGTAGGCCATCAAGGGCACGATCTTCCGGTCGGCGTCCGCCACCGGCTTGCCCTGCACGTTCATCATCAGCGGCAGGGAGGGGCCGTAGATGTCGGCGTCGAGGAGGCCCACGAGGTGCCCCTTCGCCGCGAGCCCGACCGCGAGGTTGGTGGCGACCGTCGACTTGCCCACGCCACCCTTGCCGCTGGCGACCGCGACGATGTGCTTCACGCCGGGGATCGGCGAGAGCTGGACGGGCCCACCGTGGGCGTGCATGCCCGGCCCGGACATCCCGGGGACCTTGTCGTCGGAGGCCGGCCGAGGGGGCCTTCCGCCGCCGCGGCGCACGCCCTCGACCCGGACACTCGAGGCGATGCTGCCCTGCCACCCCGCCCCGGCGAGGTTGCTCTTCAAGGCCTCGACGATGCGTGCTCGATCGTCGCGCTCGTGGTCCTTCGAGAAGTCGAGGGTGAAGCTGAGGGTGTCGCCCTCGATGCTCGCGTCGCTGACCATGCCCGCGAGCCAGACCGAGCGGTTGCTCAGTGGATCACGGACCTTCGTGGCGGCAGGTTCGAGGTAGCGACGGGGGTCTTCGTTGGCCATGCGGCCTGTCTAACGCGCACTCCACGCCAGCAGCAGCGACGCGAGCACCGCCTGGGGCGATCCTTCGTGGCGACGCGCCTTGCCATCCCAGCTGTAGACCTGATCTCCCTCGCACACGTAGATGCGCCCGGTGTCCGTGGCAAAGAGTCGCCCGTTTTCCGGATAATCCTGACCTGTCACCTCTTCGGCCGTACGACCGAGGCGTCCGGTCGAGTGGAGGACGCCGCCCCCGCGCCGGGAGACCCCGATCTTCGCCGGCAGGCGGTGGAGCGCCACGACCTCGCCGACAGGCTCGCCCGGTCCGATCAAGAGCACCTTCGAGTTGGCTCGACGCAGGTCGGGGAAGCCGTAGCAGCCGTAGGACTCGTCGTTGATGATGGCGACTCCACGCTCGCCCGCGGTGTTGAGGATCTCGAGCACAGGAGCGGACTTCGCGATCGAGGGCGGCAGGTCGGCGCGCGCCTCGCGATCGAGGGAGCCACCCAGGGCGGCGATCTGCTCCATCCAGGGGGGCGTGTCGAGGACGGGCGCCTCCTCCGAGCCGATGAGCTGGAAGCCCCGCTCCGAGGGATCGTCGTCGGTGGTCTCCTCGATACCCGGCGCCAGGTCCTCCAGCTCGGGGAGGAGCAGCTCCTCGAGCGCTACCCGCACCGCCGCGCGCGACTGGGGCAGCGAGACCAGCAGCACGCCGTGGGAGAGCCCCGCCGAAGCCCGCATGCGGAGGGACTCGGAGCCGAGCTCGCGCTGGGCGAGGCTGTGGAAGAGCGCATCGAAGCCGGGCACAGCGTCCTCGATGATGCCCCCGGCGAGGACGCTGTCTGTCTCGGGGAAGAAGCGGCTGCCGGTGACGATGACCACCCGCGTACCCTGGGCGGCTGCCGCGGTCAGCGCAGGCCCGACGCCAACGTCCTCGACGTGGCGCGGCCCGACGACCGTGTGGCCCGCGTCACCGACGAGCGTGGCGCAGAGGCCAGCCGGACCATCGTCACGCCCGCGAAAGAGGACCTCGACCCGCATTGTTCCTCCGGAGAAGGGGCTCCTCAGAGGTATAGCCCGCGCTCAGGGTTCGAGGTCGATCGGCCGGTTGATGTTGCGCAACCAGCTGGTGGGCATGGCGACTCGCTCGGCACCGTCAGCCAGCTTCTTCGCCGCATGGCCCCCCTCCGCGATCTCCCGGGCGCGGCCTGCCCACGACCCCGGATAGCGGGCGACGAGGGGATGGACGTGCCCGTCGAAGGCCACGCTGGCGGGTCCCAACGCGAGGAACGCCTCGGGCGGAATCCAGGGCAGATCGCAAGGGGCGAACACCGCCTCGCCGAGCTCGAGGGCGACGGCGACGCCGAGGGCCGGGTGGCGGGGCTCGAGGGGCTCGACGAGCACGGGGAGACCGAGGTGATCGAGGCGTCGGTCTTTCGCCACGATGCCGACCTGGAGGCCCGCCGCCTGCATGGCGCGGGCGACGCGGAGGACCATCGGGATGCCCTCGACCTCGACCGTGGCCTTGTCACGACCGAAGCGAGACGACGCTCCTCCGGCCAGGACCCAGCCTCTCAACACCCGCGATCCTCGCGCGGGGGGTGTGATGGCCAGCCGTAGTCGGGCCCGGCGCCATCGAGGAAGCGCCAGGACAGGACCTGCACGCGCACGGTGGCTCCGGCCGGTCTGGTGCCTTCGTCCGCCGGGATCAGCGTGAGGCCATCGGCCTCGGCCATCGAGGTCAGGACCCCGCTGGACTGAGTCCCGGTTCCGCTCGCGACGAAGCCCTCTGCGGAGCGGCAGAGCTTGACCCGCGCGAGCTCGGCGCGCCCTGGCCTCGCGCGGATGGCCGAGGCGAGGACGGCCTCGACGACCGGCAGGTGCGGTCGTGGGTCGCCGAGCGTCTTGCGTATGACGGGCCGCACGAACTGGAAGAAGTTCACCATGCAGCTGACGGGGTTCCCGGGGAGGCCGAAGCAGGGCACGCCGCGGACCCTTCCATAGGCCAGGGGCTTGCCGGGCTTCATCGCGACCTTCCAGAAGTCCACCTCTCCGAGGATGTCCTTGACGTGGTCGAAGTCGCCGACGCTGACCCCGCCGGTGGTGAGCACGAGGTCCGCGCGCAGACAGCTCTCGAGGGCCTCCCGCAGACCCTCTGGGTCGTCCGGCGCGATGCCGCAGTGGATCGGGACCGCGCCGGCGGCGAGCACCTGCCCCATCAGCGTGATGGTGTTCGAGCTGTAGATCTGACCGGGTTGGAGCGGCCAGCCCGTCTCGACGACCTCGTCGCCGGTGGAGAGGATGGCGACTCTGGGCTTCTGGGCGACCAGCACCGATGGAAGGCCCAGCGAGCTGATGAGACCGACCGCCGCCGGGTCCAGCACGCGCCCCTTCGAGAGCACCACCTGGCCGCTGGTGACGTCGCCGCCGCGAGGCCGGATGTTCTGTCCCGCCGTGGCGGCGTGGTGAATCACGACCTGCTCGTGCCCGCCGTCGGTCTGCTCGATCATGACGACGGCGTCTGCGCCCGCCGGCACCGGAGCACCGGTCATGATGCGGCTGCAGCAGCCTCGAACGACCTCTCTGTCCGGGACGCCTCCCGCCGGGATGGTCTCCAGCACCCTCAGGGAGCCAGGCAGATCCGCGGCGATGACCGCGAAGCCATCCATCGCCGAGTTGTCCCAGGGCGGCACATCGAGACCAGAGACGATGTCCTCTGCGAGCACGCGCTCGAAGGCCGCCGACAACGGCACGCGCTCGGGAAGGACCGGTCGAACCGCCGCGAGGACCCTGCGGAGCGCGTCGTCGACAGAGAGCATCAGTCCACCCGAATGCGGAGCTTCTGCCCGACATGGATCGTCGAGCCGGACAGGTCGTTCCAGTCCTTGAGCTCCCCGACCGAGCAGCCGTTGGCCTGGGCGATGCGGCCCAGCGAGTCGCCCGAGCGAACCTCGTAGACCTTCCAGTCGTCGCTGGGACCGTAGAGCCTGAGCGTCTGCCCCGCCTGGATCCTGGAGGCGTCGCTGATGCCGTTCCACTCCATGACCTGGGAGGGTGTCACCCCGAAGTCCTTCGCGATGCCGCTGATCGTGTCGCCGCTCTTCACCGTGTAGACGAGCTGGGTCGTAGAGGCGGCGTCGCCCCCGCGGATCGTCAGCTTCTGGCCGACGCGGATGTGGTCGGCGTCGCCAAGGTCGTTCCACTCGACGATGTCGGCCACAGCGACCCCGTAGCGGGTCGCGATGGCGGCGATCGTGTCCCCGCTCCGGACCGTGTGGACCGTCGTGGTCCGCGGGGGCTCGGGCACGGGCGCGAGCTCGGCGGACACCCCCTGCATGGGAATGACCAGCTCCATGCCGACGTAGATCCTGCTGGGGTCAGCGATGCGGTTGACCTTCGCGATCTCCGTCTGGCTGACCCCGTACTTCGAGGCGATGCCCGAGAGGGTCTCGCCGCGGTTGACCTCGTGTCGCCGGTAGCTGATGCGCTCGCTCGGCGGGATGGCCTCGAAGCACACGGCGAAGGTCTCGGCGCTGCCCTCCGGCAGGTGGACCAGCGTCGTCCCATCGGGCGGAGTCGCCCCGCGCAGCAGGCTCGGGTTCAACTCGACGATCTCGGTCTCGGTGGTCTCCGCGCACCCGGCGATGACGTCGAGGGTGACGGCCCCATGCACCTCGACCGACTGATAGCGCAGCTCGCCCTGGGGCTCGATGTCCGTGAAGCCGTAGCGCTCCGGGTGCTTGCCGATGATGGCGGCGGCGATGACCTTCGGGACGTAGTTCCGGGTCTCCTCGGCGAGGGTCTCCTGCTGCGCCAGGACCCAGAAGTCGCGGGTGCCGTGGCGCTTGATGGCGCCGTTGACGCGCCCTGGCCCGGCGTTGTAGCTGGCCCAGGCCAGGTACCAGTCGTCCTGGAGCTGGTAGAGGTCAGCCAGGTACGCGAGGGCTGCGCGCGTCGAGGCTTCCGGGTCGACCCGCTCGTCAGCCCAGTAGTCGACGCGCAGGCCGTAGGCCCGAGCGGTGGGCGCCATGAACTGCCACAGGCCCACGGCCGAGGCGAAGCTGCGAGCCGAGTTCGAGAACCCGGACTCGATCATCGACACGTAGACGAGATCCTGGGGGAGACCAGCGTCCTCCAGGGCCTTTTGCATCATCGGCCGGTAGCGGCTCTCCCGAGCCAGGTAGAGCGAGAACCACTTGCGTCCCCGGCCCGTGAAGTACCGCATCCACTTCTCGACCATCGGGTTGATGTCGATCGGGATGTCGAAGTCAGCCTCGTCGACCTCGGCGAGGTGGAGTGGGTCCACCGCGAGCGCCGCGACGGGGTCCGTGTAGAGGCGCAGGTCAGGCTCCCGACCGAGCACTCCGACCCCCAGGAAGCGCTGCTCGTCGAAGCGCTCGTCCGCCAGCTCGCGCGAAGCTGCGACCTCGTCAGCCGAGAGCGACACGCCCTTCTCGGCTTCGAGGGTCTCCCAGATCCCAGGTTGTTCGGCCCAGGACAGTGTGGCCAAGAGCGCCAGCAAGCGGACTCCGCAAAGGCCGCTCCTATCCGACCGGGATACAAGCAGCCATGGCCCGGGTAGTGGTCGTCACAGAGGACGAGGCGCTCCGGGATCGGCTCCGGGAGAGCATCCTGCGGGTCGGCCACCCCGTCCGGACGGCTTCGGACTGGGACGGACTCCTGCGGGAGCTGACCGATCCGGCCTGCGCGTTGATGCTCGTCGATGGGCGCCTCCCGCAGCTCCTTCCAGCCGCGTTGGTGGGCCTCGCGGCTTCCCTGCGCCATGCGCCCCGGGTTCGCAGCGTCGGCCGACCGGCCCCACCGCTGACACCCGTCAGGACCGAGCAGCTGGCGCTCCTGGTGACCCGCAGCGCGCGACGCGTGCCCGGAGCGGAACGGCACGAACTCCGGCTGCTCGGCCTCGGAAAGGACACCTTCAAGCTCCTCGCCACCGCTGCCAACGCCGACCTCCCCGTGCTCTTCGTCGGAGAGGTTGGCACCGGGAAGAAGCGTCTCGCCAGGGCCCTGCACGCGCGCACGGGCGCTGCCGGTCCCTTCCACCAGGGCACAGAGGTCCTCGATGGTCCGCCCGGCACCCTCTACATCGCTGGAGCCGCCAGCGCTGACGACCTGGACCAGATCGCCGAGATAGCCCGAGACCGCCGGTGGCGCGTCTGCGCCGGACTCCGCACCCCGCTGCACCTGCCGGCGTGGCGCCACTTGACGTTGCGACCTCTCCGCGAGCGCCCCAACGAGCTTCGCAGGCTCCTGAACCTGTACCTCGAGCGCTACCGGATGCGCCTGGGGCTGCCACGCAGACGCCTCGACCGGGCGCTGTGGAAGCTGGTCCGGCGCCACAGGTGGCCGACAAACGCCAGGGAGATGGAGGGCTTCATCGTCCAGTGCCTGACCTCCACCACCGGAGCGATCATCCGCGCAGAGGACCTGCCCGAGCGGGTTCGCCAGGCGGTCGACCGACCCCCGCACGCCGCGGCCATCGAGCAGGTACGCAGCCTCGAGCGCCTGGCCGAGGAGCGCCTCGCCCCGCTGGTGGACTCGCTGGAGGTGGACTCGGACATCCCCGTTCACCGCCTGACCGTCGAGGCCACCGAGAGGGCGCTGATCCGACTCGCCCTGAGACGAACTGGCGGAGATCAGAAAGCTGCCGCCGAGCTGCTCGGGATCGCGCGGAACACCCTTCGAGCGAAGGGCATAGCATACGGACTCATTCACCCGAGGCGGCGCGAGTGATCCAGGGTCTGTATGGAATTACCGACTCCGGATTCGGCGACCCGGTAGCGCTCGGGCTGGCCTGGCTCGATGGCGGCGCCAGGGTGCTGCAGGTCCGATGCAAGGGCTGGCCAGAGGCCCGGGTCCGGTCGGTCCTGCTCCAGCTCCGGGAGCCCTGCCGGCGCGCTGGTGTGCCGATCATCGTTAACGATCATCATGCCTTGGCGGAGTTCTGCGATGGCGTCCACCTCGGCCAGACAGACGGGTCCTTTCCCCAGACGCGAGGGCTCCGCGGGCGCTCGACCCACAGCCTCGAGCAGCTCGAGGCGGCGCTGTCAGAGGGCGTCGACTACGTCGGCTTTGGCCCTGTGTTCAGTACAGCTACGAAGTCCGGTGTGGGCACGGGCCAGGGTCTCGCGGCCCTCTCGGAGGTGGTGCGAGCCTCGACGGTTCCGGTGGTGGCGATCGGTGGCATCGGCCCCTCGAACCTCGCCGCCGTGAAGGAGACGGGGGCTGTCGCGTGGGCCGTGATCTCAGCGGTCCTCGGGGCTCCGGATCCGGTCGCAGCAGCCCGCCTGCTTGGCTGAACGAGGGCATCGAGCAGGGCGCGGGCCTTCAGGTCCGACTCCTCGAGCTCCCGCAGCGGATCAGAGTCGGCGACCAGCCCGCAGCCGACGTGGAACTCGGCGAGGTCGTCCACCACCGTCGCCGTGCGGATGGCGACGCTGAGCTCGGCGTCGCCCGCATCGTCGAACCAGCCGATGGCTCCCGTGTACACGCCGCGGGGGGTGGCCTCCAGGTCGTGGATGACGGACATCGCCAGGACCTTCGGTGCCCCGGTCACGGAGCCCGGCGGGAAGCTGGCGTCGACGAGGTCGAAGACATCGCCGCGGAGGCGTCCGCGGACCGACTGCTCGGCGTGGAGCAGCGTGGGCAGCTCGCGAATCCGTCGGGCTCCAGCGACAACGCTCCCGGGAACGCACACACGCCCGATGTCGTTTCGGACGAGGTCGACGATCATCGTGAGCTCTGCCCGTTCCTTGGCGCTGACCTCCAGCTCGTCCCGGAGTCCCAACGGACGCGTGCCCTTGATCGGCCGACTCTCCACCTCGCCATCGCGGACCCGCAGGAAGAGCTCCGGGCTGTTGGACAGGACGCAGCCCTCTGGAGAGACGAGGTAGGCGCCGTGGCTCGCCGGACTGCGCCGGCGGAGCCGCAGGTAGGCCTCCAGCGGGTCGCCGACTCCATCCACCAGGATGCGCCGGGCGAGGTTCACCTGGTAGCAGTCGCCCCGCGCGATGCGGTCGAGGACCCTTCCGACACCAACGAGAAAACGCTGCGGGTTGCCTCGATCGACCAGCTGCCCGCTGGCCCCCGGAGGTCCCTCCTCGACGGCACCGACGACGGCGGCTCGAGCCTCTGCGAGGAAGCGCTCGGGGCCCACGGCGATCCACCGTCCCCTTCGGCGATGCAAGGCCCCCTCGTAGCGCCGAAGGCAGAGATCCGGGAGCCGACGTGGGGCTCGCGGAGCGGGCATGCGCTCGCACCAGCGGCCGGTTTCGTAGCCCAGCCAACCCACCAGCCCCGACACGAAACCCAGGGGGTGACGGTGTCGAGGAGAGAGCATGTGGCGAGCCGAGCGGATCCAGTCGGGGCCCTCGCGGACCTCGTCGCTGGCGCCCCAGACGAGGAAACCCTCGTCGCCGGAGTCGAACCAGACGAGATCGTCGCGCGCGGCCAGGGCCCCCGCGACCGCAGCGGTGGAGGGAGTCGGTGCAAGCTCGATGGTCCGCACGAGCGAGCCGGCTAACTCGCGCGCAGAGCCCCGTCAGTGGTAGAAGAGTGGAAGCAGGAGGTCCCCGGGACGCATGCACGTCCTGATCGTCGACGACAACGTGGGCTTCTCCCGGCTGCTGCGCAACCAGCTCGTTCCGGACGGCTTCGCTGTGTCCGCCACCAACGACCCCGCCGGAGCCCGCGCCTCGGCGCTGGCGAACCAGCCGAACGTGCTCGTGGTGGACGCCGACCTCCCGAGGGGCGGAGCAGAGCTGGCTCTGGAGGGCATCTGCGAGGTGCTGAAGGCCTCGGTCCATACCTTCCTGCTGACGGATCGCTCCCCGGAGAAGCCGGACATCGTCGCACTGGCGGAGTCCTTCGGCGCCAAGCGGATCCTGGTGCGGCCGATCCCCATGCTGCAGTTCGCGGAGATGATCCACGAGATCCTCGCCAGCGAGCCTCGGACGCACCCAGCGCCGACAGATGAGGTCTCCGAGCGGCCTGTCGCCCCGTGGGAGCGGGATCCGAACTGGGGAATGAAGCGCCCGGAGCCGAAGGCCCGGACCTCTCGTCCGGTGCGGGACGACCCGACACTGCCGCCCCTCGAGACGATGTCCGAGGGGTCCATCGGTGCAGTGCTCCTGCCTCCTGAGCCCCGACCGGGCGCGGAGCCGGTGGCTCCCTTCCAGCGCCCGACAGCGCCTTGGGAAGAAGACGCAGAGTGGGGACGCGACAGCGAGCCCGCCGCCTCCCAGAAGGAGGGCAGGGAGCTGCCCCCGAGCCCGCCGCCCCTCGCGCCTCCCGTGACCCGCGCGATGCACATCAGGCCGAGCAAAGAGGCAGAGCCCGAGCCCGAAGTGCCGCTCCAACGCCAGCGGGTCCTGAACATCGGCATCCTGCGCACCCTCACCAAGATCTGGGGACGCCGCCAGTCGGGCACGTTGAAGGCGGCGAACCACCCCGGGACGGCGCTGTTCGCGGATGGAGCGCCCGCGGACGTCATGAGCGAGATCTTCGCGAAGGAGTCTCTGGAGTCGACCCTGGATCTGACCTTCAGCGAGACCCGGAGCAAGCCCAACCACCGTCGCCCGAGCTTCACGAGCATCCTCTGGGGAGCCGCGATGGAGCTCGCAGAGCCTCGCTTCATACGTTTCAACGGCGGCAAGGCACTGGGAGACTGCGCATGGCCTGCCACCCTGGACGAGCTGCCGATCCACCAGGACATCAGGAAGATCGCCGCCTCCGCCGACGGCTACATCAACCTCTCCGATCTCATCGATGCCATCAGCGTCACCGACGTCAAGCGTGTAGGCGAAGAGCTCTCGGCCTTGGAGTGCATGGGGATCTTGAAGTTCGCCCCGGTGCGCGAGGCCAAGGTGAGCAAACCCCTGCTCTTCCGGCCACCGGAGCCGGAGGCGCCAGCCGTGGTCGTCGAGACCGGGTCACAGCGTCGCAGCGGCCGCCTGCGCATCGTCGACGACCTCGCCGACGAAGAGCTCCGGGACGCGGGACTCGCCCCAGAACAGACGCCGGTCTCGGGCGAGCCGTCGCTCGACGAGGAACCGACGCGGGACGGGCCGCCGCGCCCGAGAAGGGCTCGCAGCTTGAGGCAAGCCCAGATGGAGCTCAAGCGCCTGCGACGCGAAAAGGAACACCTCTCGCGCGCCGACGAGTGGACCGTGCTGGGCATCCCGCCGACGGACAATCGCGCCCTCGTGAAGGCCGCGGCAGCCCGCATGAAGCAGCGCTACGACGACCTGGCGGGGGACGACGGCATCCACGACGAGGCCCGCCGAATCGCGGCAGAGCTCAGCGTGATGGTCGAACGAGCCGCCGAGATGGCCCGGCCTCCGTCGGACAACCCCCTGAAGGCCTCGCGCGAGGACCAGGCCTTCCTGGCGGGGGAGCGAGCCATGGCCGCCAAGGACTGGGAGACCGCCGTTGGCTGCTTCCGGACCGCCTACAAGGCCGACCTCGACAACGCCGCCTTCATGGGGCACCTGGGCTGGGCCATGTGGCGCCTGGCCGAGCACAAGCACGACGCCGACGCCTCGAAGCTCCGGGACGATGGGATCGAGATGCTGCGGCTGTCCGACCAGTTCGACAACGGCAGCGACCAGATCCAGCTCTACCTGGCGACCGCCGAACGAGAGAGGGGCGAGTTTGCCCGCGCCGAAGCCCGCTGCATCCGCATCCAGAAGCGCGAGCCGAGCTTCCCGGGCGTGGACATGCTGCTGGACGAGATCCGGCGCGCAAAGGCCGCGAATACGCCCAAGACCTGAGCGGTCAGTCCATCTCGTCCGGCCGGATGTCGTTGCTGAAGTCCGGCGGGGGGACGTCGTCGTAGTCAGGCTCGGGGAGCCCGACCGTTTCGCGGCCATCGGTGGGCTCTGCGCCTGGAAGGCGACGAGGTGTGGAGGCGCGCTCGAAGTCGGCCTCGAAGCCCTCGTCGTCCTCGTACTCCTCGTCGTCGTACTCCTCGTCGTCGTACTCCTCGTCGTCGTATTCCTCGTCGTCGCTGCGCGGACGCACGGGTGAGCCCCCGTCCTCCTCCGCCTGGAGGCGGTCACGACGCTCCCGAATACGGTCCTGGCGCTCATCCCGGCGAGCCTCGACCTCGTCCGGGTCGAAGTCGGTTCTCGGTGAGCGCAGGGTCGTCGTCCGAGAAGAGCCCGACAGCGAGCTCGAGGAGCTGCGGTTCCAGCGCCAGCTCGGACGCTCGAAGGTCCCGATCACGCCGCCGAGGTAGGCGCCGTCATCCGTCTTCGCCCGCTTCATGTCACCGTAGAGATCCGCCAGCGTCGCGAGCTTCTCGTCCAGCAGTGTCAGCTCCACGTCGACGCTCAGGCGGCTGCGCTTCAGCGGCATCGCCAGGCTGATCTCGCCGCTGAGCTCGGCCTCGAGCACGTCGCTGAGGAAGACACCCTCCTCCACCTCCGCCCGGCCGTCGTCGATGTCGAAGCTCAGGACGGCCTCTGTGAAGGTCATCGGGGGCAGGTCGAAGCCCGCCACCTTGCTGCCCTCGCCGATGGCGAGCCCGGGGAGCCCGAGCTCCAGCGTGCCCGTGCTCTGTTTCACGTCCGCGGCGTCGAAGACGATGTCGACGACAGCGTCGAAGGTGCCCGACAGATCGACGCTGCCACCATCGAAGTCGAAGGGATAGCGGGCCAGATCGAGGCCCTCGACCTCTGCCTCGATGTCGCTGGTCTCGTCGGTCTGGATCACGGTACCGACGACATCCCCGCCGTAGAGCTCCGCGTCGAAGGCCACGCCGACGTCGCCGCCGACGAGCTTCGACGGGAGCGCACGGGCCGAGACACGGTCGGCCTGCACCAGCAGCTCGGGGACGGACTCCTCGCCGCGACGAGCCCTCGGCACCGAGTAGAGCCTGGGCGACTCCAGCGAGACCCCCGTGGCCCGCCATGGCGCCGTGCCAGCCAGCTCCAGCAGCATCTCGCCGCGGCTGGCGTCATCGACTTCGTAGACGAGGCGGTCTCTCAGTGCCTCGCCAGGGAAGGTCAAGTGGAGTCCGAGCATGAAGAAGCCGACGGTCCACAGGACACCCAGGACGGCGAGCGCGAGCTTCTGCATCAGCCTTCCTCCATCTCGAGCAAGGAGTACGCGGCGACCTCGAGCTTCAAGTTCAACATCTTGTCACCCTTGACCTTCACTACCTTGAAGTTCGCGTTCGACACCCGCAAGGGGTAGCCGGTTGCCTCGATCTCATAGAGGAAGCTCACGGCCTGGTCGAGGGTGATGCGCGTGAGCGAGACGGTGTGGTTCTTCTGGACCAGCGAGCCGAGCTCCACGACCGAGTTCTCCCGGACGCTATCGAGGCTCTCGCGGATCCCCGCCTTGCCGGCAGCCTGCTCCATGAAGGCCGACAGCGAGGTGGACTCGTGCTGCCGCAGCTCCTCCTCGATGTCTTCGAGCTGCACGCTCGCCGCGCTGTAGTCATCCTGGAGCTGGGTCACGTAGGCGAGGTCCGCGTGGCGCTGCTGGAGCTGGCTGTCGAGGTTGTCCAGGCTCGAGCTCATGAAGCTGAAGCCCCCTCCGACGAGAATGAGCAGAGCGAAGCCGCCCAGCCCCATCAACAGCTTGCGGTCACGAGCGGACATGCCGTCGAGGACCGCGTCGAGACGGGCCGTGAGGCCCTCGATCCGGCGTCGAATGGCGCTCATCCGTCCACCTCCTCTTCTTCTTCTTCTTCGAAGGGAATGGACATCGAGAACTTGATGCCGTCCCCGACCTTGGTCTCGTCTGCCTTCTTGGCGTTGGAGAAGCGCTCCTCCTCGCGCAGGGCCGACTCGATGGTGGCCGCGGCCTCGTAGCCGGAGGTCTCGGCTCGGAAGCTCACCCCGGTGGCGTTGATGGTGAGCTCGCTGACGTTGATCGAGGCCTCCGTGGCCTCTGGGAGGGACCTCGACAGGTCGGTGAGCACGCTCAGTGTCGGCGGCTCTCCCCCGACGGTCGAGCCCAGCGCATCGACCTTGTCCACGACCTCGCTGGTCTTCTCCAACATGATGGCCTTCGCCATCGACGAGTCAGATGCCCGCTCGGCGCTGACGTCCGGGAAGGTCTCCGTGACGACCGCGGCGATCTCGCCCTCGACCTCGAGGATCTGGGCCTGGTACTGAACGAAGCGGACAACGAACAGGCCAGCCCCGACCAGGCAGAACATCAAGGCGGCGACAGCACCGAAGCCGAGCACAGTGCGCATCGTGGCGATGTCGCCCTTGTAGGCGAACTCGTCCTTGCGGAACTGCAGCTCCTGCCCGCCGGTGAGCCCTGCGGCCCGAAGCGCCAGCGCGTGGGCAAGCGCGAAGCGGGACGGGTCGCCGAGGTCGTCTGCCTCCGTCGAGATGTGCACCCGACGAACCGGCACCCCGAGATTGTCGGCGATGAAGACCGGGAGGCCGTCGAGCGAGGCGCTGCCGCCGGACAGCAGGACCTCGTCCACGCCCACCTCCAGCTCGTCCTCCATGGCGATGAGGGTGGCCCGCAGGTGCGCCAGCAGCGGGCGAATGGCCGCGCGGAGGACGTCAGCCACACCCCCGGGCTCCTTCTGCCTCAGCGAGCCCGGCTCTGTGAGGTCCTCGTCCTCCCACTCGACCTCGGCCTGCACCGCCGTGGAGAGCCTCGCAGCGTGCTTGGCACCCTCCGCGTCCTGCCAGCTGATGCCGAGCTCGTCTACGAGGGCCTGGGTCAGGACACCGCCTCCGATCGAGATGGCTCGGACCCCCAGGTGCTCCCCACCGCGACACAGGGCGACGAGCGTGCGCTCATGGCCGATGTCCACGATGGCCTGGATCCCGGCGCCGTCCCCGAAGGTGGCGAGGACATCGGCGTCGAGGACCACGTGGCGTGGGTCGACGGCGATCGCGGTGAGCGCTTCGAGGCGACTCGCCACGCGCTCCCGCGGGGCCAGGGCACAGAGCACCCGGCTCCCCTGCCCCGCCGCGTGGACCCGGTGGTCCAGGACGAAGTCCTCCAGGTCGAAGGGCACGTAGCCCTCGAGCTCGAAGGTCAGGGTCTTCTCGATACGATCCCCAGCCGAAAAGGGCAGGTGCACGTTGCGGACCGAGACCTCTTCGGCCGGGATGCCCACGGCGTAGGTGGTCGTGTCCTCCAGCTGGAGCTCGGAGAGCAGACCGGCGGCAGCCGCCAGGCGCGGCCCCAGGCCTTCATCTTCGGAGCTCACCGTTCGCACGCGGTAGTCGCGCACCTGGACCTTGCCCAGTCGTCCTTCCAGCACGGCCAGCTTGACCGTGTGGGATCCAAGGTCGATGCCAACGAGTGTCGCCATCAGTCGATCCTCCAATACTTGATGCGTCCAACCTTGCTGCTCGAGAAGTCCAGCACGCAGACCGCGGTAGCGCTGGAGTTCCCCACCATGCCGGTGCTCTCGATCCTGAACGTCTCGGAGCTTGTCTTGACCGCGTCCTTCAGATCGAGCCCCTCGCGAACCGAGTAGTTCGTCATGTCCACGATCCAGTCCTCGAACTCCTTCGCCTTCGTGAAGTCGACGATCATCGTCTGGTCCCGCATCTGCTGGAGCAGGCGATCCGCCTCGTAGTCGGTCACGGTGGGCTCGAGGTAGGCCTTGAAGAGGCCCTTCAGCATGTCGTCGCTGGCGGTGTTGATGTTGATCTTGCCCGGCCCGAAGACCGTGATTTCGTCGCCGAAGCGCTCATAGACGTCGTCCTGCCAGCCCTCGACCAGCCGGATCTCGTCCTGGGTGTCGAAGCGTGCGTTCTTCGACAGATAGGGCGAGTCCAGGCTGTTGTAGAGGTTGTCCTCGTAGCCACCTCGCCAGATGCGGTTGGTGTCCTGGTCGATCCAGTCCGCCATGTCGGCGATGAGCTCCCAGCGCTCGATGTCCTTGTCGTAGAACCACTGATCGTGGGCCTCGCCAGACATCAACCCGTAGAGCTGGACCGCGATGGGATCGGTCTGGAGCGTGGCCAGCGTGCAGGTGCCGTCACAGGTCCTGCCCAGGCGGTTCACGTTGATCTTGCGGTCTTCGTCGCTGATCTCGGCGGCGAAGTCGCCGTCGAAGTCCAGGAAGGACTTGTCCGAGAAGCGGCCGGTCCCCCGACTCTCCTCGCGCTGCTCTTCCGTGAGCCCCTCCTCTGCGAAGTCCTCGAGCTCGTCGTCGTCCACGCTGCCGCCGCTCACGAAGAACATGCGCAACAGACCGGTGTTGATGGCCGGGATCATCTGCCACAGGGCGTCACCGAAGTTGAAGCCCGGCGCCATGCCGCCCATGGAGTCGCCCAGGCTCTCTCCCAGCTGCTTGTTCGCGACCAGGATGAGCCGGTAGATGGCGATGCCGGATTGTGCGAGGTAGTCCGCGGCGATCTCGTCGCGAGCGTGCGCCGTCTTGAGGAACCGCACCCGCGAGGAGTAGGCGATCTCGGTCACCAGCACCGTCATGAACAACAACGTCGTGAGCACCATCAACAAGGCGATACCTCGCTGATCCACGCGCTTTCCACGTCCGTGCCGGCGGGTGAGCTTCACTGGGCGAGGTCCCCCGGTCCGGTGCCGGCGCCGACGTTCTCGTCCTCTTCGTCCTGCCCGGAGAACAGGTCACAGCGGGCCCGCTTGCCGTACTGGAGCAACACGGTGGTGGCGTATGAGCGCTCCACGAGTTCCTCGTTGTCCGCGTCGTCGGGATCGGGGCCCATGACACCAAGCACGATCTGAGCCGCGCGAGGGAGGCGCCCGTCCTGCTCGGTCGAGGTGCTGTCCCACTCATCCGCCCACTCGCAGGTCGTGGGATCGAGGAAGCGGATGGTGAACCGCGTCACACCGTAGGCAAGGGGGTAGATGACACCGTCCTTGTCGGGCTCGTGGTCGATCCGCGGTGCCTCCCGGTGCATGAGCACATAGGCGCCCTCCATCTCCGGGTCGTCCTCGGCCCAGATCGAGATCTCGGACTGGTCGGACTCGCGAGAGTTCCGGTAGAGGCGCTGGTGAGCCAGCGTGGCGAACCACAGGTTGTCGACTGGGGTCTCGTCCTTGGCGACGAAGACCGTCACGTAGCTGTTGGGGACCTGGGTGTTGAAGGTCAGGTAGGCGAGCTCCAGCTCTCGCGTGACCGTGTCGAGTGCCACCCGCACGGACTGCTGGTGGGCGTCGTTCTCCGACAGCAGCTCGCGCGCCTGCAGCGTGTTCGAGAGCGTGGCGATGGTGATCGTGCCGATGACCGCCAGGATGCCCAGGGCAACCATGACCTCGACCAGGGTCATCGCCTTGCGCATCACTGCACCGCCGGGACGACCTGGCCGGTCGGGTTGACGATGTGGGTGACGAGCTCGATGTAGTCGCCGGTGTCCTCGTAGTCCTCGCCACCCCACCAGACGATGACCCGGACCTCGCGGATGTAGGGAGAGAGGTAGTCCGAGAGCATGTCCTGGCTGACGCCGAGGTCGTCGAGGCCCATGCCCTGGTCCTCTTCCTCGGGAGCGGAGCTGGTCTCTTCCTGCTCGCCCCAGTAGCCGCTGCCAGACAGGGAGTCCGCCATGGACGCCATGTCACCGTCGAGTGTGAGCTCGACCTCGCGCACGGTGTAGGCCCAGTAGTACCCCTCGAAGCTCATCGTGTTGACGTCCCCCCACTGACCGTCGAGACCGCCCGCAGTGAAGCCGCCGAAGATGCCCTCCTCGAAGTCGCCCTCCTCCTCGATGGTGCCCTCCTGGAAGCCCTCGGACTCGACCAGGAGCAGGGTCTGGGACATCTTCTCCTTGGCCAACATCGTCGCCGTCGTCATCTTCTGGGACTCGAGCGTCATGATGTAGGCGGTGGTCTGGGAGTTCACGAGCACGAACAGCGAACCGGCGAGGATGGCCAGGGCGACCATCACCTCGAGCAGGGAGAAGCCGCGGCGCATCACAGATCCAGCTCCGGCCCTTCATCGGGGAGCCAGTCCATCGAGTCCTCTGGCTCGACGATCTCGTGTGTGACGAGCACCCGGCCGCTCAGGGGCTCGACCTCGATGGTCATGCCGTCTTCGGGGTCGTCGACGTCGTGGACGCGCAGCACCGTGTGCTCGCTGAAGCCGTTGGGGAAGATGTAGCTGTAGACGATGTTCCGTTCGTCCTCGTCGAGCTCCTCCAGCTCGGCCTCGTCGGCTTCGCGGAGGTCGCGCTCCATCTCGACGGCCTCGCCGTACTGAGGCGTGTAGACCCACGCGAGCACGGAGCCCCGGGGTACCTCGACGGTGGTGTTGAGGGCGTCGTCCTCGAGCCCGGAGAAGCGCTTCTCCATGAGGCGCTGCAGCTCGGCGTCCTCTGCGTCGGCCTCCTCCAGCTCGCGCTCCGTGTATTGGTCCATCTTGTCGGCGAGGTCCTCTTCGTAGTCCTGCAGGTCCTCTGGGTTGGTGAAGATGAGGGTGTTGGGGTCACCCGCCTCGATCGTGTAGGTCTGCTTGTCGAGATCGAAGGCGATCCGGAAGGTCACGTTCCGCATGGCCGCTTCGTCGTGGAGGAACCGGTAGGTCTGGGCCAGCTCGTTCGTGAAGCCGGTCTGCTGGAGCGCCAGGGCGTTGCTCACCGCCGGGATCGAGACCATCATCACCACCGCGAGGATCGCGATGACCACCATGATCTCGAGCAGCGTGAACGCCCGGGACATCAGAGCACACCCATCACGATCCAGACCAGCGGCACGGCGGCCAGCAGGCAGCCGAAGAGACCGATGAGGACGATGTAGACGTGGTCACGAAGCATCGGGCTACCAGTCGCAGGTCTCATCGGAGAGCTCCCAGCTCTTGATGTCGGCGTTGGCCCCTTCACCGCCCTCCGCGCTGTCCTTTCCGAGGCTGATGAGCTCGTAGTCCTTACCGCTGGTGGTGCCGGGGCTGTAGTACTGGAAGGTGTTCTGCCAGCCGTCCCTCGGGACCTCGCCGGTGCCGAAGTACTTCGCCGCGACCTCCATCCCGTCAGAGGTCGAGGGGAACTTGCCCTTGTGCTTCGCCGCGTAGGCCTGCAGGCCCTGATCGGCAGTGCCCATCGAGATCTTGGTGGTCTCGCAGGTGGCCTCGTCGAGCTTGCCGACGACCTGGAAACCGACGATGGCCATCAAGCTTCCGAGGATGGCGATGACGACCATGATCTCGACCAGGGTCAGGCCCCTCTGCGAGCGGACGGTGTTGAGAAAGAGACTGTTGTTCTTCATGTGACTACCCAGCCAGGTTGGAGATGTTGAGCATCGGCAAGAGAATCGCCAGGGCCACGAAGGCCACGACGCCGCCCATGCCGATGATGAGGACAGGTTCGAGGAGCGACGTCAGCGCGTTGACGGTGTTGTCGACTTCCGTCTCGTAGGCGTCGGCGACCTTGTCGAGCATCGGCTCGAGCTCGCCGGTCCTCTCGCCGATGGCGATCATGTGGGTGACCATCGGGGGGAAGTGGCCGCTGGCCTTGAGCGGCACGGCCAGAGACTGGCCCTCCGTGACGTTTCGCGCGGCCTCCCTGATGGCCGCCTCCATGACCTTGTTCTGGACCACCGTCGCGACGATGTTCATGGCCGTCAGGATCGGCACGCCAGAAGACAGCAGGGTCGACATGGTGCGGCAGAAGCGAGACACGGCGACGACGCGGTTGATGCGGCCGAAGACCGGCAGCCTGAGCATGAGCCCGTCGAGCTTCTCCTGGTTCTCCGGGCTCTTCCTCTTCCAGCGGCGGAAGCCGTAGGCGCCGCCCACGGCGACGATGAGGATGGCCCACCAGTAGCCAGCGACGAAGTCCGAGATCGACAGCAGGACCTCTGTGACGAAGGGCAGATCCGCGCCGAAGCTGTCGAAGACCTTTCGGATCTTCGGGATCACGAAGACGAACAGACCGGTGACGATGGCGAGCCCGACCAGGCTCATCAGGATCGGGTAGATCATCGCGCTGACGAGCTTCCCGCGCAGCTTGACGCTGGCCTCCGTGTACTCGGTGAGGCGCTTCAGCACCGTGTCGAGGGCGCCGGCCTGCTCCCCGGCCTTGACCATGTTGACGTACAGATTGTCGAAGATGTGAGGGTAGCCCTCCATCGCCTTGCCGAGGCTGTCCCCCTCGTTGACCTTGTCGCGCACCTCCGCGAGCACGACCCGCGCCGTCTCGTTCTCGACCTGGTCGATCATGGCCGTGAGCGCCTCGATCATCGGGATGCCCGCGTTGATCAGGGTCGACAGCTGGGACGTCATCGTCGACAGCTCGGTGGTCGAGATGCCCGAGCGTCCGAAGAGCTTGGAGAAGTCGACCTCGACCGACAGCCCCTTGCCGCGGGTGGCCGACTGTCCAGACTTCTGCTCGTTGATCTCGGTGGGGAAGACGCCCTGCTTGCGCAGCTTGGAGCGCGCCACCTTCGCCGCGTCGGCGTCGATGATGCCCTGGACGGACTTGCCACCTGCGTCGAAGCCCCGGTACTCGAAGACGGCCATTACCGACTGTCCTCCTGGGTGACACGCATGACCTCCTCGAAGGAGGTGTCGCCCTCGAGGGCCTTTCGGATGCCGTCGTCGCGGAGCGTCTTCATGCCCTGCTCGACCGCGATGCTCTTGATCTTGCCCCCGTCAGCGCCTGACATGACACAGTTCTTCACGGCGTCGTTGACGACGAGGACCTCGTAGATGCCCGTGCGACCGCGGTAGCCGGTGTTCAGGCACACAGGACAGCCCCTCGCCCGGTAGACCCGGTGCCCGAGGACGTCCGCGGCGGAGAGCTCCAGGTCGCGGAGCTCCTCTGCGGAGGGCTGGTACTGCTCCTTGCAGTCCAGGCAGAGCCGCCGCACGAGGCGCTGAGCCAGGACCATCAACAGCGAGGACGCAACGAGGAACTCCTCGACGCCCATGTCGATCAGGCGCGGAAAGGCACCGGGCGCGTCGTTCGTGTGCAGTGTAGAGAAGACCAGGTGGCCTGTGAGCGAGGCCTGGACGGCGTTGTCCGCCGTCTCCTTGTCGCGGATCTCACCGACGAGGATGACGTCCGGATCCTGCCGGAGGTGGGCGCGCAGGGCCGACGCGAAGGTCAGCTTGATCTTCGGGTTGACCTGGGTCTGGCCGATGCCACGCAGCTCGTACTCGATCGGGTCCTCGATGGTGAGGATGTTGAGGTCCGGCGCGTTGATCTCGGAGAGCGCCGAGTACAGCGTGGTGGTCTTCCCCGAGCCCGTCGGACCGGTGACGAGGATGATGCCGTGGGGCCGCCGGATGTAGCCGCGGAAGACATCCAGCGAGTCCTGGGACATGCCGACGGCGTCCAGCGAGAACACCGTGCCCTTCTCGAGGATGCGCATCACCACGCGCTCGCCGTGGCGGACGGGCAGGGTCGAGACGCGCAGGTCGACCTCGCGCCCGGCCATGCGGATGCGGATGCGGCCGTCCTGCGGGATGCGCTTCTCGGCGATGTTCAGGCCGGCCATGATCTTGATGCGCGAGACGATCGAGGCCTGCAGGCGTGGCGGAGGCTTGACGATCTCGTAGAGCACGCCGTCGATGCGGAAGCGGACCGCGAGCTCCTTCTCGAAGGGCTCGATGTGGATGTCGCTGGCCCGGTCCTTGATCGCCTGGGTCAACAGCGAGTTCACGAAGCGGATGATGGGGGCCTGGTTCGGGTCGTCGAGGATGTCCTCCTCGAGGTTCAGGTCCACCGCCCCGTCGCCCTGCTCCTCTTCGACCTCGGAGAGCACGGCCTCGGCAGAGCGGGCGGCCTTGTCGAAGGCCTTGCCGATGGCATTCCGCAGCACGTCTGCGGGCACGAGCACCGCCCGGATCGGGCAGCCGAAGACGACGCGGAGGTCGTCGATCGCCGAGAGCCCGCCTGGGGACGCGATGCCCGCGACCACGGAGCCGTTGTCGCGCCACAGCGGCAGCACGCCCTGCTCCCGAGCGAGCCCCAAGGGCAGCCGACGGACGAGCTCGATCTCGACGCGCTCGACGTCGATCTCCTCCAACAGCAGCAGGCCCGTGAGCGTGGCGATGCCGCGGCTGACCTCGGCCTGGGGGACCGGGGCCCGCTGCACGGCCTCGACGAAGGTGCTGCCGGACTTCTCCGCGGCCTTCCGCGCCTCGGCGAGGCGATCGGCGCCGACCCCCTGCTCGAGCAGGAGCTCATCCAGTGAGCGGCGTCGGATGGCCACCTAGAGGCCCTCCTCGTCGTCGTCGAGATCGTCCTCTGGGAGGTCGTCGAGGTCGTCCTCGGGCAGCTCCTCGCGGTCGAGATCCTCGTAGAGGCCCCCTTCGGTCTCGGCGGCTTCGTCTCGCAGATCGGCCTCGTCTTCTTCCTCCGGGACCTCGCCGATCGTGGTGGTGCCGCCAGAGCCGTCGGAGATCTTGGTCCGGTACATCGAGGGCTCGTCGATGACGTTCATCGAGCCGGCGAGCAGGTCGTTGAGCTCCTGGAGCTGCTCCACCTCGGTCTTGCCGTAGAAGCGACGCAGGAACTCCTCTCGCTGCGCGACCTTGACCCGGTAGACCTCCTCCAGGTCCGCGGGCGTGCTGATGACGTGGGGGGTGAGGAAGATCAGCAGGTTCGTCTTGCGGGAGACCTTGCGCTTGCCGCGGAAGATCACGCCCACCAGCGGAAGGTCGCCGAGCACCGGGACCTTGGACTCGACCTCTGTGTCGGTGGCGCCCATCAGGCCGCCGATGACGATGGTCTGGTTGTCCTTGACCAGCACCGTGGTCTCGGCGGACCGCTTGGAGGTGATGAAGCCGGCGCTCGTGACATCGAGGCCCTGGCTGTCCTCCTCGATCTCCGTCACCTCCTGGAAGAGCTCCAGCGTGACGTAGTCGGACTCGTTGATCTGGGGTGTCACCTTCAGGGTGATGGCGACGTCTTCGCGCGAGTAGCTGACGATGGGGTTGTTGTTGGAGTCGCGGCCCTGGCTCGTCGGGAAGGGGATGTTGCGTCCGACGACGATCTTGGCCTCCTCGTTGTCCAGGGTCAGCACGTTCGGGGTGCTGAGGATGTTCACAGAGGAGTTCGCCTGCATGGCGGACAGGACGATCCCGAAGGCCGGCACCGGGACCTCCTGCCCGTCCACGGACACGTTGATCGAGTCACCAAAGACCCCCATCGCCAGGCCGGTGAGGACATCGGAGGACAGCCCCAGGCTGCTGGTGCCGAGCTGCAGGGAGCCGAAACCGAAGGCGCTGTCGCCGGGCTTGCCGCTGTGCAGGCCCACGCCGACGTCGAGGGTGTCCTCGCTGGCGAGCTCCATGATGACGACCTCGACGAAGACCTGCTTCCGCCGGATGTCGAGCTGGGCGATCACATCTTCGATGATCTCGAAGGCCTCTGGCGAGGCGACGATGACCAGGGAGTTCGTGCTCTCGTCGGCCGTGACCCGCACGCCGTCGTCCAACAGCGCGGTGGCGCTGCCCGAGCTCTCGGAGCTGGTCTCCGGCTCACGGGAGTCCCGACCGGGGAGGCTTCGCCGGGAGCTCGAGGAGGACGTGCGCGTGCTGCGGGAGTTCCGGCTGGAGGTGGAGCTGGTGTCCTGGGAGAGGTTCGACAGCACCTGGGCGATGTCTTCCGCGTTGGCGTGCTCGAGGTACTTCACGTGGATCTGGGCCCGAGAGCGGGGATCGACGTCCTTGTCCAGCTCGTCGATGAGCCCCAGGACGGCCTCCATCGCCTCGCTGTTGGCCATGATGATGAGCTTGTTGCTGCGCTCGTCGGCGACGATCTTCTCGATGTACTTGCCCTCCTTTCCGACTGTGGAGGAGGAGGCGCTGGAGGCGGTGTCGGCGGACTTGTCCTTCGAACGGCGGCGGCGGCGGCGAGAGGAGCTGGACTCGGAGCTGCTGCTGCTCGTGGTGGTGCTGGTGGTGCTCTCCTCCGAGCCGTAGATCTGCTCGATCAGCGTCTTGATCTCGGTGGCCTCGGCGTGCTCGATCTGCACGATCTCGAGCTCGGCTCTTGGAGCGGCGACGTCCAGCTGGGAGACGACCTTCCACATTCGCCGGATGTTCACCGCCGAGTCCGTCACGATGAGCGTGTTCGTCGGTGCGTAGGCGAGGATCTTGGCCTGGCCACCGCCAAGGTCCTTCGCGACCGTGGAGATGTCGCCGACCGAGACGTTGTCCAGCTGGAAGATCTGCGTGACGAAGGTGTCCGAGTAGGGGATCGAGTCGCCCTCGTAGACCTTCAGCGGGTGCTGGCTGGCCTTGCTCGTGGCCACGATCTTGTAGGAGTCACCGACCTGGACGGTGGTGTAGCCGCTCACCTCCAGCGCGCTCTCGAAGGCGGCGTAGGCAGACCAGAAGGGAACTTCCTTGTGGGAGATGATGGTGACCTTGCCGCTGAGCTCGTCACCCAGGATGAAGTTCCGGCAGCTGATCTCGGCGAAGTACTTGACGACGTCGTTGATGTCCTGCTCGACGAAGTCGATCTTGAAGCGCGCGGTCGGGTCCTCGTTCGCGCAGGGGGGCTTGTTCCGGTCCGCGCCAGAGAAGGCCGGGGAGTAGGCTGTGTCCTCCTCTTCTTCCTCGACGACGGCGTCATCGATGGGCTCGAGTGGCTCGAGCTCCTCGTCCTCGTCGAGCTCTTCGAGTCCGGGCGGGCGAATCGGCCCGTCCAGTCCGCGCAGCCCGGGACCGGGCATGGGGCGGATCGTAGGAGGGGCGATGCGCGGGGGGTCGTCGTCGTCCGCGGCGTGGGCCGCACCCAGCGGCAGGACAAGCGCCAGGAGACACAACGACGACAGCTGCTTCAGCGTGTTCAAAATCTGCTCCAACTCAGCGAATCTCGTACTCGAACGTCGAGCGCTGGTTTCGCCGCGTGACGTCGAATGAGAACGAGCTCTCGTTCTGAAGGGTCTGGTAGGCGGAGAAGGCGCCGTCGGTCGAGGTCAAGGCCATGCCGTTGACCGCGTGGACGACGTCCCCGTTCTTGATGCCCAGCTTGTCGAAGAGGCTGCCGCGGCGGATGGCGCTCAGGCGGTAGCCGTCGATCTCGCCGTCGGAGCCCTTGTGGGGCACGACGCGGATCTTCGAGGCCAGGCTGTCGATGTTGTTCATCGCGTCGTCCACGACGCTGCGCTCGACGATGATCTTCTCGCCGTCCTTGGTGATGCCGTCTTCCTCGTCCGAGTCCGTCTTCTTGCTCGGGCGGGTGGAGCGCTTCGGCGCCTCCTCCTCCATCGCGAGGTACTCGATCTCGCCGTCCTTTCGGCGCAGCTTCACCTGCTTCTGCTCGATGCCGATGATCTCGGCCTCGTCCAGCAGCCAGTCGCCGAGGCCGTAGCCGAGCGCGTGGGCGTCGCGGCCGTCCTCGGCGATGAGCGCCGAGCTGTAGACCTCTGGCTCGGCGACGAGGGTGGCCAGCAGCACGACGCGGAGGTCGGTCTGACCGCCGACATCCTCGTCCACGTCGACATCGAGCTTCGTCGAGTCGAAGATGTTCCGCTCGAGGATGGCGCGGCTGTAGCTGCTGACTGGCCGGGGGCCGAAGCTGCGACCGCTGGCCGAGCCAGCGTCAGATGGCCCCGCGGCGATCCCGGCCAACGTCGGAAGCACAGCGTCTTCGGGCAGCTCGAGGTACTTGCCGAGGACCTTGTTGCCGGAGAACGCGAGCAAGAAGGCCAACACGGCGAGCACCGCTGCGCCGCCCCAGACGCGCTTCGATGTGAGGATCTCTCGCATCCAAATCCCAGATGAGGGGGTCCAAGCGCCTTCTAATGCAACGGACGTGCCAAGGCTCAGCAGGCCTCAGCGGCCGATCCGAGCACACCGGGGGACACCGTGTCAGGGGCCCCCGATGGCCGCATCTCCAGGCTGACAATCTGTCACGGTGCTACCCCAGGGGCCATCAGAGCCGCCTCGCCAGCTCCAGGGCCGCGCCGATGGCGTCACCCAGCTCGCGGCGCAGATCCCGGTCCGCGCGCAGCACCACCTGCTTCGCGTTCAGCTCACTGCCCTTGTGGGCGTGGACCACCGCCAACAGCGCCGCGACGCGATCCTCGTCCGAGAGGAGCTCCTCGAGCACCTCGCGCGGGCCATGGCAGGTGAGCAGCATGTCGGCGAGGGGGTTTGTCGTCGGCTCCGCGGCTCCGAGTTCGGCGTGGACGACCTGCACGCCGGGCAGCGCCCCACGGTGGTCCACCCGGACCAGGCTGCGGCCCTCTTCCAGCCCGACCGTCGTGTCGAGCCCGAGCTGCTACCTGCGCCACCGGACAAGCCGTGGAGCCCATCTCCACGTGGCCATCCCGACGCGAGGCCTGGAGGCCGAAGGCGCCGCTGTTGTCGAAGGCGGGGAGTCCGAGATCGACCTCGCCCATGAGGCCGTGGCTGTTGTGGCCCCGGCAGACGAGTCGATAGCCACCCTCGACCTCCTTCACGGACAGCGCATCGATGCCGAGGGAGCCCGGGTGGAGCTCGAGCCCGGCTGGCAGACGCTCGGGCATCCGCAGGTGCAACCAGAACAGCACGAAGCGGGATCCCGGGCGCTCGAGGATACGCAGCTCGAGCCCACGCCCGTCCAGCTCCCCCGCCCACTCCGTCGTGCAGAAGTCCGCGTTCGCGCGAGCCCCGACCCCCTCCAGACCGAGGGGCGCGAGCTCTTCTGCCCAGCCGCTGCCCTCCCTTGCAGGACGCCGCCTGTGGCGGAGCAGCCTCCAAGCGCCGAGCCCGCCCGCCGCGACGAGGAGGGGGCCCACCACCCGGCGAGTATAGGCTCACGGTGTGAGGGCCCTCTCTCTCTGGCTCCTGGCGGTCCTGGTCCATGCGGCCTGGGCGCTCACCGTACCGACCCCTGTCGACTGGGACCCGGCGTACTACAGCGCCGTGGCCGGCCACATCCTCGCCGGGGACGGCGCCGTGACCGGCTCGGCGGTCTTCCTGAGCCAGCTGCCCGAGTCCCTCCCGGCGGTGGCCGACCTCCACTGGGCTCCCCTGCCCTCGCGGGTGCTGTTGCCCGGCCTCGCTCTCTGGACACACGGCGATCAGCTCGTCACCGTCTGCATCCTCGCGACATGGGCGCCCCTGGCGTGGGCCATCGCGCGGGAGCTGGGCGCCGGTCCTCGGACCGCCCTGTGGGCGGGAGTGATGGCGGCTAGCGGCCTGGGCTACGCGCGCATGGGGGCCTCTCCGGACAGCATCGCGCTGGCCGGGGCCCTCGGTGGAGTGGCGCTCCTGGCGCTGCTGAGGGATCGCTGGGGGGTCCTCGCCCTGGCAGCCGTCGGCCTGGTGCTCACCCGCGGCGACGGCTTCCTTGTCGGCCTGGTCTTCGCGGCCTTCGTCCGCCGTCGGAGCGCCGGGGTGGTCGTCGCCATCGCCACCGTGGGGGCGCTCGGGGCGTGGGCGATGCGCTGCCAGGCCTTCGGCGGGTCCGAGTGGGTCGAGGCCCGCCAGGGCTTGATGGCCGCGGCGGACTATGGCGCCTGGCTGCGGGACGAGCCCGCCACCACGACCGCCAGGCCCCTGACGCGCCTGCCGATGATCTACGGCCTGGCCTTCGCCGCGCTGGTCCCCCTGCTCGCGGCGGTGGGCTTCCGTCGCCGGGCAGCGCCGCTGTTCATACTCGCCCTGGTCCTGCCGCTGTCCACGGCCCTGTTGGCGCCAGCGCTCGCCGAGTCCGGCACCCTCTACCGCTCGGGCGCGATCCTCGTCTCCGGCGCCTGCGCGCTGGCCAGCCTCGGCATCGAGCGGCTCGCGAGGCTCCGAGACCTGGACCTCCGCTTCGCCTACGGGGTGCTCGGCGGCGGGGTCCTGCTGACCTCGGTGGCCCTCGGCGCCCGCAACGTGACCCTGAAACCGTCGCTCGAAGTGGCCTGCCCCGAGCTCCCCGACGAGGTCGTCTTCTCCGACGAGCCGCTGCTGCTCGAGCTGCGCTGCGGAGCCTCGGCGGTCTGGCTGCCAGCGGGGCTCTCCACGGAAAAGCGCGAAGAGGTGCGCAAGCGCTACGCCATCACGCGCGTAGTCCGTGTACACGGAGGCAGCTGATGGAAGAGTCGCTCGTCGGTCTCGCGATGCTGGCGTTCTACGGCCTCCTTGCCGCTGCCCCGATCGGGATCGCCGTCGTGCACCACCAGCGCCTCATGCGCAGGCTCGGCGAGGTCGGCGAGGGTGCCTCCTTGGCCAGGATCGGCCACACGCCGCCCTGGCAGACCCACGGCAAGGGCTGCACCTGGGTGGGAGCAGGGCTCGACCGCGAGGTGCGCGCTGAGCTCCGAATGGACCCGAAGCGCCGGATCTACGCGAAGCTGCAGGTCCAGCGACGCCGCCCGCTGACTCCGGAGCTGGCGCTCGACTCGGAGACCTACCCCTGCCTCCGGCAGTTCGGCTTCCGCAGCGTCGTGCTCAGGCCCGACAAGGGGGACCTGTGGCGCCTCGCCTTCGTCGGCGGGGACCGCTTCTCCCTGCTCGGGGGCCTGAACCGCTGGGACCCCTCCCGCGACAAGGGCGCCGTGCCCAAGGAGACCGGGAACGAGGTCCAGGTCCGGCTGTCTCCGGGGTGGCTGGAGCTCGGCTACCGGGGGGTCACGCCCGATCGGATGGAGCGCCTCGTCGCGGCCCAGGCGGCCCTGGTCGATGCCCTCGAGGCCGAAGAGGACCGCCCCTGGCGCGAGGTCGTCGAGCGCTACGGCCTGGCCCGCACCGGCGACGAGCTGCGCGGCGAGATCGAGGGCCGGGACATCGAGGTCTCCTGCGTTCGCGGAAGCGCCATCATCTCGGTCCCGTGCGATACCCCACTGGTGGCCGCGCACAAGGACTGCATCGATGGCACCCGGCAGCTCGCGAACCCTGTACTCGGCATGCTGATCGGCGTACGAGGTCCCCCTGAGCTGGACATCGACGACCTCCTCGACGACGAGGAGGTCGTCGGGCACCTGCTCGCGGTCGTGCACGCCTGGCCCGGGAGCCGCGTCGAGTCGGGCAGGATCAGGCTCACCGCCCCCAAGAGGATCCGCCTGGAGCTCGCCGACTGCATCGAGCACGTCGTCAGCCTGGCCAGGATGCTGGAGGACCGATGATCGACGGCATCTTCGTGGGCGTCGTGGTCGGCGCCTTGGTCATGCTGACCCCGACCATCCTGATCCTCACGCTCCGGCCGCCCCAGCCGAGGCTGGACGGGCTGACTCCGGAGGGGAGGCGCATCTTCCACGGCAGGGCCGGACGGCGTCACCGCGCCAAGGCCGAGGGGCGGCGCTTCCGGGTCTACACACGCACGGCGATGCAGGACCTCTACGCCTGCGTCGCGGTCCCCCTGGCCCACGAGCCGGAGGGCACCCTGCGCCTGGGGCCGGTCGAGGCCTTCGGCTTCACCTCGGTCACCCTGACCGACGGGACCTTGACCTACACCGGCAGCGACCGCAGGCGGCTCCTTCACGACCCGCTGAACCAGCACCCGGCGCTGGACGACGGTCCCAGGCCGGATGGCGACGGGAGGCGGGTCCACCACCAGCTCGCCGACGGGCACCTGATGCTGGGCTTCCGCCAGGTGACCGACGAGCGCCTGCCGGGCATCTTGCGGGCAATGGCCGCGCTGGCAGACACCATCGAAGCGGAGTTCCAGCGACCCTGGGTGGAGCTCTGCGACCGCTACGGACTCAGCGGCGGGCGGGGACTGGTACAGGGTCGGATCGAGGGGTGCGAGGTGATCGTCGAGCCAGGCCTGGCACGCCTCCGCCACGGCCTGGAGCTGCCAGCCGGCTTCTCCCTCGGTCACAAGGACCGCGTTGATGGTCAGCCCCTGGGAAACGCCGTGGTCGACCTCTGCCTGAGGGTGGTCGCGGCAGGCGACTTCCGTCTCGACAACGACCAGGTCGAGCCCCTGCTGGAGGTCCTCCACGGCAGACCCGGGAGCATGCTGCAGGAGGAGACCCTGTCCGTGGTGGTGGACGACGAGGACCTCGCGGGCGGAGTGCGAGCAGCCCTGGCCCTGGTCTCCGCGCTGAGATGATCGCCGGGCTCGTCGGGCTCGTCGGACTGCTGGCCACCTTCGGCCTGCACCAGGGCCGGCTCCAGCGGGCCAGGGAGCGGCTCCCCGAGCACGTCACCGACTTCCAGGTCCGCCACACGCGCAACACCGACGGTGGCGTGGCGCGCATCTTCGACGGCCTCCACGGTGGGCGCCGAGTCCACCTGCGGTGCTGGCAGCCCCTCAAGGGCGACCGGACATGGAGGATACCGATGGAGCTGCGGCGGGAGCTGCCCGACGGCGTCTCGCTCGGTGCCGGCCCGGCGCTGGCGGTCTGGGGGCTGACCTCGGTCCAGCTGCGGCTGGACGACGGCGCTTGGGGTCGCTTCATCTGTACGGGAGACAATCCTCGTCGGCTGCTCTCTGCGCTGTTGGCCGACCCTCCCGCAGCGGCCGTGCCGACCGGTCGCGAGCGCTTCGTGGTCGCCGCGCACATCGACGAGGGCATGCTCACCATCGGCCTACGAGGCGCGGACGAGCTGCTCGTGCTTGCCTGGCTCCCCGAGTGGGAGACCCTGCTGTCGGAGCTGGAGCGCGTCGTCGAGGGCCCCTTCCGCGAGACCGCAGAGCGCACCGGGCTCCGCCTCGTCCTGAGCGAGGGACCGTGGCCACAGCTGAAGGGATGGGTCGACGGGATCAACGTCGGCGTGGTCATCGACGATGACCTCGACACGCGCATCACGGCGGCCTTCCACAACGAGGAGCTGGCCGAGGACCTGCTGATCCTGCACCAGGACCGCCTCGTCGGGGACGTGGACCTCGACGATCCCGTGCTCTCCATGCTCGTCGCCGCCCGATGCTCCACTCCCGACACCCTGCGAGCGCTGTCGAGGGCAGAGGGTGTCAGCGAGGCGCTGTTGGCAGTGGTCCACGCCTACCCGGGTTCCAGGGTCGTCGGGGACCGGGTGGAGCTGGTCGCGGACCGGGTCCTCGCTGACCAGCTCGCCGACGACGTGGACTCCGTGATCGCCCTCGCCCGCGGCCTGAAGGGCTGAGCGATGGTCGAGGTCGCCTACTGGTGCATGGTGCTCGGCGTGGCATCCGTGACCCTCGCGACCGTGTGCGGCTCGGTCTGGATCAGCGCCGTGCTCTTGGGGCGGAACCGGGAGACCCGGCGCATCGAGGACGGCTGGCGGCGCATCGCGGAGGGGCTCCACCTCCACCACAGCGGGCGCACGGGGAGGGAGCGCAGCTTCCGCGGGCTCCTCGGGGGTCGCAAGCTCACCCTGACCGCCCTGGAACACGACAGCGGCATCGACTGGGTCGTGCGCCTCGCGACGTGGAGAGCGCTTCCCCACCGCAAGGACCAACCCGGTCAGCTCCTCGACGGGGACATGGAGTTCAGGCTCCGCAAGGTGGGGCTCCAGGACATCGTGGAGCGCCTCGAGGGCCTCCTGGTCGTGCTCGAGGAGCTCGAAGCTGGTGTCGATCGGCCCTGGTTGGAGGCAGGCGCCGCCATCGGTCTCCGCGCCGATCCACCGATCGGAGGCATGCTGCCGACGCTCTCCGGCGAGGTCGATGGCCGCGCAGTGCGCATGCTGCAGCGGGAGGACGACCTGGGTCGCTTCATCGAGATCCGGGCCCGCTGGTCGAACCCGGCCCTGGGAGCCCTGGAGGTTGCGCGCAAGGGCGTCATCGACGACGAGATGGACCTCGACAACCCGGTCCTCGGCATGCTGTTGGGAGCTCGGAGCGACCGCATCGAGGCCGTCGTCACCGCCTTCGCCGACGAGCGCCTGACGGAGACCCTGCTCGAGGTCATCCACGGCAACGAGGGCTCTCGGGTCCTACCGGGCTGGGTGGTGACCCAGACCCGCCGGGGGCCGGAGTGCGCGAGTGAGCTGCTCGCGGCGACCTTGCGCCTGGCGCGGATGCTGTCGGGATAGGAGCGCGGCGCGCGTTGGCGCGAACGCTCCTCCGTGCGCGGCGACAGCTGCGGTGGTGACGCCACCGTCCTCCTCCAGGGCGGGCCCCGAAAGCGACGGGATGTTGCGTATCGGCCTGGGTTCTCCGGAACCCCCGGAGATGTGCAACAAGACGTGCGTGCACGCCACCTCAACTCCGCCTGGCTGAAACACCATGTTTCTCCGAGACCGACTTGCCGCCTCAACTCCGACTGGCTGAAACACCATGTTTCTCCGAGACCGACTTGCCGCCTCAACTCCGCCTGGCTGAAACACCATGTTTCTCCGAGACCGACTTGCCGCCTCAACTCCGCCTGGCTGAAACACCATGTTTCTCCGAGACCGACTTGCCGCCTCAACTC
>PVBE012190316.1_pt1 | contig 69100 bp, 58 predicted proteins | sample 1631181 | NCBI WGS metagenome assembly PVBE01 (sample SAMN08397723, study PRJNA350692) | Marine metagenome, whole genome shotgun sequencing project. | isolation source: water | place: Pacific Ocean | collected 2012-04
ATGGGCTACGGTTGGCCCATCAACTTAACCCGCGCCAAACTCTAACTTAAGCGCTGGACCACTAATCGGGGGCAGGCCACCCGTACCCCCGCTCGGCCGACCCAAGCAACCCATTCCGTTGATTTCCGGGTTGGGACGATTCCACGTGAGTGGGTAACGCTTCACGGGCGGGCGTGCGTCAGCGAGGCGCGCTCGACCAGATCGCGGTCGCTCAGTTTTGCGTGGCCGCGATCTGCCGCGCGCGTGAATCTGGTCTTCACTCAAGAGATCGAGCGGATGGGCGCGATCGATTGCAACCGCGATGCGGTGCCAATCAATCGCGATCCGCGCTCGTGTCCCGCGCCGCCGCCCAGCGGGCGAGGCCGCGCATGAACGCGGCACAGGCTTCGAGATCGGCCGCGGTGACGTATTCGTTTGCCCGGTGCGCCTGGTCGGGGCTGCCGGGTCCGCAGATCACCGTCGGGATGCCGGCATTTTCGAACATCCCGGCCTCCGAGCCGAAGGGGACCGTGGTCGGGTGATTCTGGCCGGTGAGAGAAAGTGCCAGCGCAGTCGCCCGGGAATCGGGCGGGGCCGAGAATCCCGGTACCGAAACCACCGCCGTGGTCGTGACATCGGCTTCCGGGGCGATGTCTTGCATACGCGGCAGCAACTGCTCCGTGACAAAGGCGTTCAGGCGCCCGGCCACCACGTCCGCCGTCACCCCCGGGACCGTCCGGCACTCCCAATCGATGCGGCATTCGGGCGCGATGACGTTGGTCGCCGATCCGCCCGCGATGCGCCCGGCGTTGATGGTGGTGAAGGGGGGATCGAAGTCGTCGCTCGCGGTGACGGCGCGAAGCTCGGTCTCCAACCGATTGAGGAAGGCGACGCACTCTGCGGCGTAGGCGACCGCGCTCACGCCCTTGTGGGTCGCGGACGCGTGCCCGGGCCGGCCCTTGACGGTGGTCACGAAATTGTCGATCCCGCGATGCGCCGCCGCGACCGCCATCGACGAGGGCTCGCCGACGACCGCCGCATGGGGCGCGGGAACGTCGGCGACGAGCCTTCGGATCAGGGCGTCGGCGCCGAGGCAGCCGACCTCCTCGTCATAGGAGAATGCAAGAATGATCGGGACTTTGAGATCGGCATCCAGAAACTCCGGAACCAGCGCGAGCGCCGTTGCCAGGAAGCCCTTCATGTCGGCGGCGCCGCGCCCGTGCAGACGCCCCTCGGCCTCGGTCAGGGTGAAGGGATCGCTGATCCAGTCTTGCCCTGCCACGGGCACCACGTCGGTGTGGCCCGACAGCACGATGCCGCCCGCAACCCGGGGGCCGATGACGGCGAGGAGACTAGCCTTGGTGGCGTCGTCGTTCTCGATCCGTGTCGCCCCCACTTCGTGTCCGGCGAGATGATCGGCGACGAAATCGATGAGGGCCAAGTTCGAAAGGTGCGAGGTGGTGTCGAACGCCACCAGCCGGCACAGCATGTCGGTCACCGCCGCCGTCTCGGCGCGGCGCGCGGCCGTGGGTGTTGGCGCCACCGCTCAGCCGCGCCAGAACAAGGGGTTGAAGAGGACGAGCACGGTGAACAGCTCCAGCCGGCCTAAAAGCATGCCGAGACTCAGCAACCACTTGGCCGCATCGGGCAGCGGCTGGAACGTCCCTCCCGGCCCGATCACGCTGCCGAGCCCGGGGCCGACGTTGGAGATCGCGGTCGTCGCGGCCGAGACGGCGGTGACGAAATCGAGACCCACCATCCCGAGCGCCATGGCCAGCAACGAAAGACAGACCCCGAACAGGAAGAAGAAGCTCAAGACCGAGACGATGACCTGGTCGGGGATGGGACGGCGGTTGTAATAGGGGATGAAGACGCCGTGCGGCTGCAAGAGGTGATTGAGCTGGGTGCGGGCGGCGGCGTACAGAACCTGGAAGCGGAATATCTTGATCCCGCAGGTGGTGGAGCCGGCACACCCGCCAATCACCATCATGAACAGGAACGCCGGAAGCGCGAAGGTGCCCCAGGCGTCGAACGCGTCGGTGGCGTAGCCGGTGCCGGTGATGATCGAGATCGCGTTGAACGCGCCGTAGCGGAGCGCTTGCAGGGGGCTGAAACCGGCCGAGATCCACAACCAGCCCGCGACCACCAGCACGACGACGGCGACGATCGAGACGAACCACCGGACCTGGGTGTCGCGGATCAGCGCCTTCGTATCGCCTTGAACCGTGTTCAGATAGAGAATGAACGGCAGTCCACCGACGAGCATGCCGACGATGGCGATGGCGTCCACGAGCGCGCTGTCGAAATGGGCGAACGAGGCGTCGGATGTGGAGAACCCACCCGTGGCGATGGTGGTCATGGCGTGCGCGATCGCCTCGAAGCCGGTCATTCCGGCAAGCCAATAGGCGACCGCCCAGGTCGCCGTCAACGCGCAGTAGATGGCGGCGATGGCGCCGGCGATGGTGGCGGTTCGCGGCAACGCCTTCTCGGCGGTGTCCGAGGATTCCATCCGAAAGAGCTGCATGCCGCCGACCCCCAGCATGGGCATCACGGCGATCGCCATGACGATGATTCCGATGCCGCCCAGCCACTGCAGGAGCGCGCGCCAAAGGAGGATTCCCGGCGGCGCCCGGTCGAGTCCGGTGATCACGGTCGAGCCCGTCGTCGTGATCCCGGACATGGCCTCGAAGAAGGCGTCGGTATAGCTGAGGTTGAGCTCGGAAAACGCGAACGGCAGGGCCGCGAAGGTGGTGACGGCGATCCAGCTCAGCGTCGTCAGCAGAAACGCCTGGCGCACGTCCAAGCGGGTCGGTCCGGTCCGATTGGTGAGCGCAAGGGTCACGCCGACGAACATGGTGACGCCGGCCGAGACGGCGAAGACCTGCCAATCGGGGTTTCCATTGACGCCGTCGACCACGGCCGGGACGCACATGCCCACGGCGAGCGTGGTCAGAAGGATGCCGACGACGAGCGCGATCGGCCGGCTATCGCTCACCCTCGCGCCTCTCTCTCGATGTCAGCCGGGCGGAACGCGCCCGACTCAAACTCCTTGGCCCGCATCGGTCAAGGGCGGCGGCGCGTCAGACGCCGCCGCCCGTGTTCGACGACGGATTGCCGATCATGGCGAGGAATTCGCGCCGCGTCTTGGAATCCTTGCGGAAGGCTCCCAGCATGCTGCTGGTGACCATCGCGACACCGGGGCGATGTACGCCGCGCGTGGTTATGCAGTGATGCGCCGCTTCGATGACGACGGCGACCCCTTTCGGCTCCAGCACCTCGTTGATGACCTTGGCGATCTGGGTCGTCATCTTCTCCTGGATTTGGAGCCGCCGCGCATAGACTTCCACCAACCGCGCCAGCTTGCTGATCCCGACCACGCGGTGGCGGGGAAGATAGGCCACGTGGGCCTTGCCCACGATCGGGGCCATGTGATGCTCGCAGTGCGACGAGAATCGGATGTCGCGCAACACCACCATCTCGTCGTAGTCGTCGATCTCCTCGAAGGTGCGGCGCAGAATGTCCTCGGGGTCCGCTTGGTAACCGCCGTAGTACTCCTCGTAGGCACGCACCACCCGCGACGGCGTCTCGCGCAGGCCCTCGCGGCCGGGATCGTCGCCCGCCCACCGGATCAACGTGCGGACCGCCTCCTCCGCTTCGGCCCGCTCAGGGCGACCCACCTGCGTTCCGAGGTCCTTGCCTTCGACGACGCTCAGTCTCTTGTCGGTGCTCAACTGTCCTGTCCGATCTGTGGGGAGGCGGCTTGGCGCTGGGGTTCGGGTAGAGGCCGGAGAAGCGGCCCGCAGCCCTCTCTCGAATTCGCCCCGCCGCTCAGTGAATTCGGGTCGCCTCAAAGGGGCTGTCCAGGGAAAAGGGCGGAATCTCGACGTCGAACCGCTCGCCCACTTCGTCCTCCATCTGGTAGGTGCCGGCCATGAACCCGGACGGCGTAGGCAGCGGCGTGCCGCTGGTATACTCGAAAGATTTGCCCGGCTGCAACACGGGTTGTTCGCCGACCACGCCTTCGCCGCGCACGTCCTGGACGTTGCCGGTCGAATCCATGATCCGCCAGTGCCGATTCACGAGTTGGACGGTGTTGCGGCTCCCGTTCTCGATCTGCACGTGGTAGGCCCAGACGTAATGGCTCTCCTCGGGCGTCGATTGCTCCTCGAGAAAGAAGGGCTCCACCGTCACTGTGATCGCTTGCGTGGTCTGCGAATACTTTCCCATGGCGATCAATCATCCCGAAACGCGCTGGCCGGGCACCGGCACATGACCTGCCTACGCCGACACCGCTCATTAATTGGGGTCGCGCGCCGCCTTGTCCAGGGCGATTCGGCGCGTGCGGCAAAAAAAACGGGGGCGGCGGCGCAATCGACCGCGTTCCCCCGCGTTCCGGGAGGAAGAGGAAGGGCCGAAGCGCCGAACATCAGCCGACGACCATCAGAATCAGCAACGTTTGACCGCGACGAAGGCGCCGAGAATGAGCTTGCCTGCCATGGCCGCACTCTCGCGTTTTTCGCTCGAATCCGAGGCCGGGCCGGAGCCACGTGTCCCAAGGGGTCGAGCGGACCCTATCGGGCGGATGCGGCATCCCGATGGCCGAATGGGGCGCAAATCGGGCCGATCACAAGGTTATTCGAAGGCGACGGATGGCGGCGGGTGCGCCTCGATTAGACCGGATCGTGGTCACTCGGTTTCGCCTTTGGCGATCCGCCGACCACGTGAACCTGGTCACTCTTATTGAAATAGCGCGGTTGGGCGCGACTGATCGGAACTGCGATGCGGTTGCGATCAAACGCGATCCGCTCTACCGCCCGGCGGAAGGCTCAGGCGGCGCTGCAGGACGCGCCGCCAAGCACGCAGAACTTGGCGCAATGCGGATGGTTGAGTTTGACGCGTCCGGCCGACTCGGCGAGCGTTCGGCCCATCTCGAACGCAGGCTCGTACGAGAGCAGCGTGCACGAGACGACCGCCGCAGCCTCCGCTCCCTTTCGTTTGACCACCATCCGCGAAGTGGCGCACATGACGCTCGCGGGATCGACGTCGAGGATGCCCCAACACGCGGTGGTGATCTCGGGCACGTCCGCGTTCGCGTCCATCTCGGGAAACAGGACGAGCGCGCCCGGGTCCCAGGCGTCCACCGGAAGTTCGAGTGCGGAAAACAGGGCCGCGTAACCGGCGCGGGTGGACTCTTCCGCCTCGCCCCACACCGTGCGGCCCGCGACCGCGAGGGCGAAGCCGTTATCGGCGAGCCAGCGCAAGCCTTCGGTCACGGCCTTCCATGAGCCCGGGCCGCGCAGCGCCTCGTGGTTCGCCCTCGTGAAGTGGTCGACGGAGACCCGAATGCACAGTCGGTCTTCGTGGCGTTCGCGGATCGCGGCCAAGCGCTCGCGCTTGTTCCACAGCGGCTTCATGGCGTTGGTCAGCACCAGTGCCCGGAAGTCGCGCTGAAGCGCGTCCTCGAGCATCTCGAGGAAGTCGGGGTTCATGAACGGCTCGCCGCCGGTGAAGCTGATCTCGTCTACCGGCCATCCACCCCCGGCGATCTCGTCGAAATACACCCGGACCTCGTCCGCGCGGATGTAGGCGAGGCGGTCGTTCACGGGGCTCGATTCGATGTAGCAGTTGACGCAGGTGATGTTGCAAAGCGTGCCGGTGTTGACCCAAAGGGTGCTGAGGCGCTCGAGCGCGACCGAGGCCCGCGCGTCGCCCGTCGCCGTGACGCCAGCGTCGCGGAATTTTCGCGCATCCAGCAGTGTCGGTTGGCCGAGGCTTCCTTCGGGCATGGTCTCCCTTTTCCGCGACGGGCGGGATTTCGCGCTCCCTCGTTTGTACGCGCGCATGCGCGCGTGCTCCAAATAAAATCCCGTGTGCGGCGGCACGGGTCCGGCGCCGGAAGCGCGCGCACGACATGCGGAACCGCGCCGCCGCCTTGCCCTCAGGCGCCCGATCGCCTATAGGTTTTCGAGTGTTCTGGGACGTGCCTCGCGGGCGTGGTTCAATGGTAGAACGAAAGCTTCCCAAGCTTTAAACGGGGGTTCGATTCCCCTCGCCCGCTCCACTCCTTCGCCGGACCCGAGCGCGGTCCCTAACCCAGCCTGAGCGGCGTCCGGGGCCAGCTCGCCCCAATTCTCCGGGAGACGACCCATGCCGCGCATCGAGACGATCGAGGCGTTCGCGATCCGCATTCCGTTGAAGCGCACGTTCGGGCTCAGCAGCGTAGGCATCTCGAGCCGGGCGGCGGTGGTGACGCGTCTGGTCACCGATGACGGCCTCAAAGCCGAGGTCTACAACGGCGACAATCGCGCGCACGCGCGCGATATCGCCAAGATCGTCGAGGACGAACTCGCGCCCCTTTGCATCGGCGCCGAGGTGACGGCAGTCGAGCGGATCTGGGAGACGATGTTCGCCGTGGCCGCACCCGCGCGCGACCGCAAGCTCGTGCTCGAGGCGATCGCCTGCGTCGACACCGCGATCTGGGACGCGCTCGGCCAATCGCTTGGGCTGAGCGTCTCGAAGCTGTTGGGAGGCTACTGCGATGCGCTCCCCATCATCGCCATCGGCGGATACTACGAAGACGGCAAATCGCCTGCCGAGATGGCGGCCGAGATGGCGGGACTTCGCGCCCGCGGCCTCGCGGGCTGCAAGGTGAAGGTGGGCGGGCTCGCGCCCGAGGCGGACGCAGACAGGATCGCGGCCGCCCGCGAAGGGGGTGGCGAGGGCTTCGTCATCGCCGCCGACGCCAATCGCGGCTGGGGCGTGGACGCGGCCATCCGCTTCGCCCGCCTGGTCGAGCCTTACGGGCTGGCTTGGTTCGAGGAGCCGTGCCATTGGTACGATGACGCCGCCGCCATGGCGCGGGTGCGCCAGGCGTGCACGCTTCCCATATGCGCCGGCCAGAGCGAGATCACCAGCCACGGCGTGCGACGGCTACTGGAAGCAGGCGCGGTCGACATGGTGAACTTCGACGCCTCCGAAAGCGGCGGCATCACCGAGTGGCGCCGCTCGGCCGCCATGTGCTCGGTGTTCGGCGTTCGCCTCGGCCACCACGAGGAGCCGCAGATCGCGCTCCATCTCTTGTCGGCCTACGCCAACGGCAGCTTCGTGGAATGCTTCGCCGATCCTGAGCGCGATCCGATCTGGGAAGGGATCGTGACCAACCGCCCGGCCATTGCCGACGGCGTGATCCGGGTGCCCGACGGGCCGGGCTTCGATATCCGCCTCGATCAGGACGCGCTCCGGCACTACCGCTGGGACTGAGCCGCCGCTAGAGCGGATTCAGTAATATTGACCGGATTCACGTGGGCGGCGGATCGCGCTCAAGCGATTCCCACCAATCATGATCTGCTCTTACGCTCGGACCTTGCGGCGGTGATGAGCTGTGCTTTAATTGCGAGACGCCGCGCACCCGTCGGCGCCGTTGCCAGCCGGCCAAGAAAGGGTTTGCCATGACGACCATGACGACCATGCCGCTTATCGACGTCGGCGACGACGCGTTCGAACGCGGGCTCGTCCACGGCCGCGCGATGGCGGGACCCGTTCGCGAGAACCTCGAAACCTACATGCGCCGGTTCGAGGCGGGGGGCCGGAAGCGCACCGGGATCGAACGCCTGGGCGCCGAATGGGCCGAGTTCATCGCCGCCGACAACCCCGAGTACGCCGACGAGATGCGCGGAATCGCCGAAGGTGCCGGGCTCGCGTTCCGCGACGTCGCGGTGCTGAACGCGCGCTGGGAGATCGCCTATGCGGTCTTCGCCGGCGAAGCCGCGGCTTCGGCGGGCGCGGGCACCGTGGCCGACGGCTGCACGGCGTTCGGGCTGATGCCGGAGGCAACGGCCCACGGCGGCGCGCTGATGGGACAGAACTGGGACTGGCTCAGCGGCATCCGTGGCCACACCCTCATGCTGCGCGCCAGGCGCAAGGACTTACCCGATTTCGTCGGCTTCACCGAGGCCGGGATCGTCGGCTGCAAGATCGGCGTCAACGAGGCGGGCATCGGGCTTTGCATGAACGGCCTGGTAAGCTCGGACGATGGCGAAAACGCGCTCTCCAAGCCGATCCACGTCCGCTGCCGCGAGATCTTCGACGCCTGGACCTTCGACAAGGCGATCATGGCGGTTATCCAGACCGACCGCACCTGCTCCGCAAACTTCCTGATCGGTCACGCCGACGGCGAATTCATCGACATCGAGACGACGCCGGGCGAGGCGTCGTATCTGTACCCCGACGCGGACGGCATCGTCACCCACGCCAACCACTTGGTGGTCCGCGGCCGCGCCACGTCGGAATTCGAGCGCCTGGGGCCGAGCACGCTGTTCCGGAGCCAGCGCCTGGCGCGGCTGCTGCGCCGCCACCGGGGCCGGATCGAGAGCGCCCACATCGAAGACGCGCTCCGCGACCACTTCTCGACGCCGTCCTCGATCTGCCGGCACGCCGACGACAGCCTGGCCGAGGCCCGGCGGTCGATCACGGTAACCTCGGCGATCATCGATCTGGGCGCGCGGGTGGTGCTGGCCACCGACGGCCCGCCGTGCGAGAACGCCTATCACACCTACGCTTTGGGGGTGCCGGCGGACGCCGTCGGCGAACCGGCGACCGCCGCGCTGCCGGCCTGATCGGCCTCAGCTTCGGCCCCGATCGTGAAATCGAAGACCGGTTCTTCGGGTCCGGCGCGCGGGTCGAGTTCGCTCGCAATCGGGGTCGTCGTGGGCACGAAGCGGAACGCGCCCTGATCTTCCGCCGCCGGCGGCGGTGTCCGGCGGATCCGCCAGGCGCCGAAGCCCGCGCTCAGCAGCGCGACGCCGCCCATGAACGCGAACAACCCAGCGCCGCCAACGGCACCAGCATCTGAATCAAACCGGACGTGCCCGCGCGCGCTTGGCTACGCCCGGATCCGGTCGGCGAGTACGCGGTCGAACTCTTCCAACTGCCGCATGGCACGGCCGTAGACGGTCTCGGGCGGATAGGTCCCGTCCGCCTGCGGCACGCCGGGCGCAACGCCGGTGAAGATCTCGAGCGCGTCCTCCACCGAGCGCACGCTCCACAGGTGGAAGCTTCCGGCCTCGATCGCGCCGGCGACGGCGTCGTCGAGCACGAGGTTGGGCTCGTTCGCGGCCGGCAGCACCACACCCTGGCTGCCGGTGAGCTGGCCCGCGTCGCGACAGGTGCGGAAGAAGCCCTCGATCTTCTCCGCCACCCCGGCGACCGCCTGGACTTGGCCGCGCTGGTTGACCGAGCCGGTCACGGCGAGGTCCTGGCGGCACGCCAGGCTCGCGAGGTCCGAGATGATGGCCAGCACCTCGGCAACCGAGGCGCTGTCGCCCTCGACCCCGCCGTAGCTTTGCTCGAAGGTGATCGAGCAGTTGAAGGAGAGCGGGAAGCGCCGCGCGAAGTGGCCGGCGAGAAAGCCCTGCAACACCATCACGCCCTTCTGCTGGATCGGTCCGCCGATGGCCACCTCGCGTTCGATGTTGGTGACCCCGCGGCGGCCGATCGAGGCCCGCGCCGTCACCCGCGCCGGTGTTCCGAAAGCGTGGTCGCCGAGATCGCGCACCGTGAGCGCGTTGATTTGTCCTATCACCGCACCATCGGTGTCGATCATGACGATGCCGCGGGCGATGTTCTCGTGCAGGCGGTCTTCGACCCGGGCATTGCGCCGCCGGCGGTTGGCGATCGCCCGGGCGACCGCGTCTTCGTCGATCGAGCCGCCCGCCGCGCCCGAATCTTCGAGCGTGAGCGCGCTCGCTTCGCTCACGAGCGAGGCGATCAGTTCGAAGCGCGCGCTCAGCTTCTCGCGGTGCGCGGCCAGCCGGGACGCCGCGGCGAGCAGCCGCCCGATGGCCGCCGGCGTCAGCTCGGCTACGCCCAAGTCCCGGGCCACGCCGCGGATGAGGCCTGCGTAATTGGCGAGGTTCGCGTCCGTCGCGTCCATCTCGCCGTCGATGTCGGCCTTGACCTTGAAGTGGGTGCGGAACTCGGGGTCCACCGAGAAGAAGGTGTAGTACCAATGGGGCGCGCCAACGATGACCACCTTGACTTCGAGCGGCACCGGTTTCGCACGCGGCGCACCAGCGACGGGGAGCGCGCCCGCGCGCTCGAGCTCCTCGAGGGCCACTTCGCGATCCCGGAGCGCGCCTTTGAGCGCCTCCCAGACGACCGCGTTGCGGGCGATCGCATCGGCGCGCAGGATCAAAACCCCGCCGTTGGCGCGATGGATCGAGCCCGACCGGATCAAGGTGAAATCCGTCTCCAGCACGCCGTCTAGTTGGCGGTACTCCATGCGGCCGAAGATGTTCTCGTAGGTGGGATTGGCCTCGAGGACGACGCTCGGATGCTCGTCGTCGGCGTGATCGACGAACAGATTGACGGCGTAATATCGCTCGGGTGCCTCCGCCGGAACGAAATCGTCGCCTCCCGATTCGGGAGGCGGCGGGCGAAAGCGTCCCAGGCTCTCGACGATGTCGACGCGCATGGCGGTCAACCACCTGACCAGCGCGCCGAACGCCGCGAACGCGCCGATGACTTCGTCCATCAAGAGGCCGATCGCTATGTCGCCGACGTGTTGGTCGAGATCCTCGATCGTCTCGCTGAACTCCGCGTGACGGCTGACCGCCCAGCGATTGATGCCCCGCAACTCTTCGGTGAAGGCATCGATCTTGCGGGAGATCGGCTCGGCGTCTTCGCGCGCCGGCGGCCCGGCGGCGGGCGGATCGCCGGCGGGCGGATCGTCGGCGGCCTGGGCCCGCACCGACATCATTCCCTCGGTATCCTGCGCGAGTTCGAGCCCGTGGTTTTGCATCTCTGCGCGCAGCGCGTCCATGCGCGCGCTCGCCTCGGCCTGGACCTTCTCGCGTTCGACGCGGACGCGATCGAGGTAGTCTTCGCTTCCGAACGCGCCGGCGAGCGCTTCGCGAAGTTGCGGGATAAGATCCGCCATGCGGTCGCGGAACCGGCGTCCGACGCCCGGCGGAAGTCGGTAAGGCTTCGGGCGGTGGGGCCGGCGGAAGTTGTTGAGATAGACCCAATCGTCGGGCGGCGGCCGTTTGGCGACGACGGTGTCGAGGAATTCCAGCGTCGCGGTCATGCGCCCGCTGTGGTCCTCGCCGAGGACGAAGATGTTGAAACCGGGATCGGCCACGGGCAGACCGAACTCAAGCGCCTCGCGCGCGCTGGTGCGACGATAGCGCGAAGGTCTCGCCGTCCGAGTCCGCGGGCACGGCGAATCGCGGAAGGCCCACGTCGGCCGCGGCAAGTTTCTTGGGCGCCATGGGGGTGCCGATACTCCGTTGCGCGAGGCCATGATTGCGCCCGCCTTCCGCCCGGTCAAGCGGCAGCGCGCGGGATCGGGGGCGCATTCATGATCGACAACAAGGAGCACGAAGTCCAAAACCGCGCTGATGATCGCTAAATGGTATCCTCACTCGCCGACCCGTCAGTGCGGCACTGCCCTCCGGAAGGCCCCATGAACGAACAACGATCCCAAGCGCCTGTGCCGTTCGTCGTGCCGCTGACGTTGATGGCCGTCACCGCGGTCAGCATCCTCTCGACCGACATGTACACGCCGAGCCTTCCGCACCTTCCCGGCGTCTTCGCGACCACGCCCGAGACGGTCAAGCTCACCATGAGCCTGAATGTGCTCGGCTTCGCGTTGGCGCTACTGGTGTTCGGGCCGCTGTCGGACCGCTTCGGCCGGCGCCCGGTCCTGCTCGGCGGCCTCGCGGGCTTCATCGTCTTCACCTTGGGCTGCGCCGCGGCCCAGTCGATCGGCGCGCTGATCGTGGCCCGCACCCTTCAAGGCGTGATGGCGAGCGTCGAGGCGGTCATCGCCCTCGCCGTCATTCGCGACCTCTACGACGAGGCGGGCAGCGTGCGGATCCTGGCGGTCTACGGGATGGTAATCTCGCTCGCGCCGGCGCTGGGACCGGTGATCGGCGGCTATGTCCACGTCGGCCTGGGCTGGCGCGCGAACTTCGCGCTGCTGGCGGTGCTCGGGCTTGCCGTAACCGCCATGGTGTGGCGCTGCTTGCGAGAATCGGGCGCGCCCGACCGCGCAGCCCTCAGGCCCGGCCGGGTCGTGGGCGATTATGTGCGGCTATTCGCCAACCGCCGGTTCTTCGCCAGCGCCGTCGTCTGCGGGACCTCGCTCGGCGGCATCTACGCCTTCGTCACCGCGGCGCCGTTCGTCTTCATCGACCGGCTTGGGGTCGCGACCCAGCACTTCGGGTTCTACCAGGCGGCGATCGTCGCCGCGTATTTCCTGGGAAGCCTCGCCGCCAACCGCGTGGCCGCCCGCTTCGCGATCGCCCCGATCCTGAGGGCCGGGATTTGGATCTCGGGCGCCGGCGGGGCGGCGTCGATCGCGGTCCTTGCGTTGGGGCTGGAATCGCCGGTGACAATCACGGCGGCCATGGCGCTGTTTGCTTTCGGCGTCGGGCCCGTGTTCGCGACGGCGCCGGTCTGGTCGCTGCACGCGGCCCGCGGCAGCACCGGCGTGGCGGCGGCGCTGCTCAGCGCCGTCGAGATGGGGGGCGGCGCGATCGGGGCCTTCGCGGTCGGCATCTTCGACGACGGCACCGCCTGGCCCATGGCGATAACGGTCGCCGCCAGCGCCGCGGTCGCGTTGGTGGCGTATAAGCTCGCCGTCACCGCCGAGCCGACCTGAGGGCGGGCGAGGTGGCGAGGTGACCAAGCGGCTGGGCGAATTCAAAGCCCTCACGTTCGACTGCTACGGCACCCTGATCGATTGGGAAAGCGGGATATGGAACGCTTTGCGGCCGTTGCTGCAGGCCAACGGTTGCGATGCGCTGAGCCGCGCGCGCGCACTTGAATCCTTCGCCGAATCGGAAAGCCGGCAGCAGGTGGAAACACCGGAAATGCTCTATGGCGTGCTGCTGTCCCGCGTCCATCGGGCGGTCGCCGAGAGGCACGGCCTGGCCTCGTCGCCGGAATTGGACGCGGCGTTCGCGGGCTCGATCGCAGACTGGCCCGCCTTTCCCGACACGGCCACGGCGCTTCGCCGATTGAAGCGGCGCTTCAAGCTGGTGATCCTCTCGAACGTGGACCGGGACGGGTTCCAGGCGTCTCGGACCAAGCTCGGTGTTGATTTCGACGCCGTCTACACGGCCGAGGACATCGGAAGCTACAAGCCTGCGGCCGCCAACTTCACCTACATGCTGGAGCGTGTGAGCGCCGATTTCGGCCTCGGCGCCGAAGACATCCTGCACACCGCCCAAAGCCTGTTCCACGACCACGTGCCGGCGTCCCGCTTCGGTCTCGCCAGCGCCTGGATCGACCGTCAAGGGCTCGCCAAGGGCGGGCATTGGGGCGCCACCGTCCGCGTTCCCGACCGGCCCGAGGCCGACTTCATCTTTGCGACCCTTGCCGATATGGCGGAGGCGGTCTTCGCCTGACCGGGTGCGGGTTTCCGAAATCCGCGGTGTGCATCGCGGGTGGTGGCTGGGGCGGCAGGATTCGAACCTGCGGTCGCGGGACCAAAACCCGCTGCCTTACCACTTGGCTACGCCCCACGGGGGACCAGATCGGGCGGCACCTTACGCGCCTTGACCGGACCCGGCAAGCGGGCCCCGAGCCCGGCCCGATTACGCCTTAAATCCCCGGTTTCCGGGCGTCCGAGAGAAGTGGCGCCGCCCGAACCCACCACGCGGGCCGGGTGCGTGCGAGCTCGGAGGCCGCGGCCTCGGCGCGCGCGCGCCGGGCGAACAGCGCAAAACAGGTTGCGCCGCTTCCCGTGACGCGCGCGAGCAGCGCGCCGGGCCGACCCTCAAGCGCCGTCAGCACCTCGTCGATGGCGGGCGCGAGCGAGCGCGCCGGCGCCGCAAGATCGTTGCGGCGGGCGGCCAGCATCCGGGACAGCTCGGCCGCGTCTTGGGGCGCGCGCTCGAGCCGCGCGGGCGTCGAGAACGGACCCTCGCGCGCAGCGTAGACGGCGGCCGTCGAGACCGCGCATCCGGGATTGGCGAGCACCAGCCAGACCGGCGGCATCCGTGGCCCGGCCTCGACGATCTCGCCGGCGCCGCCGAGATAAGCGGGCCGCGCGAACAGGCAGACCGGGACGTCGGAGCCAAGCCCGCGGCCGACGTCGACCACCCGGTCGTCATCGGAATCGAGCCCCCAGAGCGCGGCCAGCGCCTTGAGAGACGCCGCCGCGTCGGACGAACCTCCGCCCAGGCCCGCCGCAACCGGCAGCCGCTTGACGAGCGCGATCGCGACCCCAGGCGCGCGTCCCACCCTTCGGGCGAGTTCGCTTGCGGCCCGCAGCACGAGGTTGTCGGGCCCCGCGGGCGTGCGTTTCGCCATCGGACCTGTGATCCGAAGCGACGGTGCCGGGGCGTCGGTCGCGGTGACGGTGACGGTGTCGCCGACGCCGGCGAAGGCGACCAGGCCGTCCAGCGAATGGCGGCCGTCGGCGCGGCGGCCGAGGACGTGGAGATAGAGGTTGACCTTCGCCGGGGCCGCGGCCTCCACGCTTTGGCCGCCTTCGGCTTGGCGCGCTTGCGTGGATGCGGCTCTCGAAGCGTCGCGGCCGGTCGCGTCCTTACCCATCATCGCCGGCGGTGGTGCGCGCGGGCGCAGGCAGGCCGTCTTCGAGCTTGTTGGCGATCGTCTCGGCGACATCGGGCTCGGGCTCGAGTGCGAGCGCGCGGCACCACTGGAACTGGGCCTCGAGCCGTCGCCCCACCATCCAGTACGAGTCGCCGAGGTGGTCGTTGATAACCGGATCCTGGGGCCGCAGCTCCACGGCGCGCTCAAGCTCGCGGACGGCCCCGGAATAGTCGCCAAGCCGAAAGTACGCCCATCCCAGGCTGTCGACGATGAAACCGTCCCGCGGGCGCAGCTCGACTGCTTTTTCGATCATCCCCGTGGCGCGTTCGAGGTTCATGCCCTGATCCACCCACGAATAGCCCAGATAATTAAGGACGTAAGGCTGGTCGGGCTCGAGCTCGAGCGCCTTGAGAAAGTCGGTCTCGGCACGTGCCCACTGCTTGGACCGCTCGAGCGCGATCCCGCGGCTGTACAGAAGCGACCAGTGGCGGCGCTCGACGCCCTCGACGCGGGCCATCGCTCCATCGTAGGCGACGACCGCGCGGGCGAAGTTCTCCTTGCCGCGCTCGATGTCGCCCAGATTGATTAGGGGGGCGGGATCGTCGGGGACCTCGCGCGCCATCTGGCCCAGCAGCGCCACCGCTTCTTCCGCCTTGTCCAGCCGGTTCAGGTTCATCGCGATCCGCATGCGCGCCGACCACGAAAACGGCGAGGCCGGATCAACGGCCGCGTAAACCGCGTTCGACTTCTCGAGTCGGTTTTCGCCCTCGTAAATGCCGGCCACCATGATTTGGGCGAGGGGGAAATCGGGGCGCAGATGCAGTGCCAATTGGCCGAAGATGAGGCCGAGGTCGGTGTCGGCCTGCTGGCGCAAAGCGTTGGCGACGCCGAACAGCGCCTCGGCGGCGCCTTCAGCCGCGTCGGCCACGGGCCGCTTCGAGGCGTCTCGCCGGAATGCCCGCAACGCAGGTTCCAGAAGCTGCGAGTTCGGCTGCTCCTCGTCGTATCGCTCGAAGAGGGCCTCGGCCTGGGGCGTCCGCCCCGTCCGTTGGTAGAGACGCCCGAGAAGTTCGATCAGGCGTAGCGACAGCTCTTCGCCGTTCTCGGCCGAGACGCGGTACGAGGCCTCGGCCGCCTCCAGGCGCCCGCCGATTTCGTTGATCAATCCCGTGTGCAGCCGTTGAAGGGCTTGCATTCCGCCCCGCTCGCCCAACGATTCCAATGCGGCGAGGGCGTCGTCCGTCCGTCCTAGCCCGACCAGCGCCCAACTCCGGAGCAGCGGCACCATGAACGACGCGAGGCCCTCGCGCGGGAGATTGGCAAGCCGGTCTTCGGTCACCGCGAAGCGACCCGCCAGAATGTCGTCGACCGCGAGCGCGATCACGGCGACCACGTCGACCGCGTCGAGCGCGACCACGCGGCGGGCAAGCGCGAACGCCATGTCCATCTCGCCTTCCATGGTCCGCATGAAAAACGTCGCGCGCAGGACTTCTGGGGCGCTGGGGTCGCTTTCGATGACGTTCGAGAAGAACTCGGCGGCCTTGGACGTGTCACGCTGCGCCTGGGCGTGTCGGCCGGCGAGATAGTTTCCCAAGATGGAGGGTTTCGATTCCGTGCCCGTTTCGATACGCGCCGCGTCTTCGCCAAGCTCACCCGCGACCTCGCTGGCGCAGGCCCCCGACAGGACCAGGATCGCCGCGAGCGCCGCCGCGCGCCGGGCGAACGGGATCGCCCGCCGCCGGGCCCATCGTGCGGTCTTCGCCGCGGGCGCCGATGTCGCGTTTGGATCCAGGCGTCCAACGGGCGTTTGCGGCCTGATCATATGATTGGGTTTCCTCCTCGTTCTTCGTAGTGGATGCACGTCGAGGCGGCCCTATCCACCGGGCAAACGCGCACACGCATCAGTGTACGAATGACCGCGCCCGGCGGGCGAAGAACGGCGGCAGTGTATCCGAGCCGGCGTTCCCGCTTCAAACCCCAACTCGCGCCTCGACCACTATCTGACCAAATTCGAACCGTACGAGCGGAATTATTTGCGCCGTAGCTAGAGCGGATCGCGTTCGATTGGAACCGCGATGCGGTTGCAACCAAACGCGCCCACCCGCTCGATCTCAATAAATATAGACCAGATTCACGTGGTCGGCGGATCGCCCCAGGCGATTCCGACGGACCGCGATCTGGTCTATACGCGTCTATACGCGCTTCGCATTTTTATGTGCGATGTGCGATGTGGGGCATCGGCAAAGATGCGTGGGCGACGCCACGGAGCAATTGGACCCGGCCTTCGTTGGGGCAAATCGTTTCAATCCGGTCGCAAGGTGCTCTAGCACCAAGGCCGGCCCTCACATGTTCGGGTAGTTGGGACCGCCGCCGCTCTCGGGCACCGTCCATTCGATGTTCTGGCCGGGATCCTTGATGTCGCAGCACTTGCAGTGCACGCAGTTGACCGCATTGATCTGAAGGCGCTTGGCGCTGCCGCCCTCGTCAAGAAACTCGTAGACGCCGGCCGGGCAATAACGCTGCTCGGGCCCGTCGTAGAGAGCGAGGTTCAGGCGAACCGGAACCTCGGCGTCCCCGAGCCGCAGGTGCACCGGTTGGTCCTCTTCGTGGATGGTGTTCGAAAGATAGACCGACGACGTCCGGTCGAAGGTGAGGACTCCGTCGGGCTTCGGATAGGCGATCGGCGTCTGATCGCGAGCGGGCTTGAGACGCGTGTGGTCCGGGACATGGGGGAACGTCCACGGGGCCCGGCCGCGCAGCAAATAAGCGTCGATCGCCGAGTAGGCGATTCCGGCCCAAAGCCCGGAGCGAAATGAGGGCCGGATGTTCCGCACCCGGGACAGTTCGTCCCACACCCACGACGCTCTAAGGGAATCGACGTAAGATTGGAGGACGGCTTGCGAGCCATCTGCGTCCAGGGCCGCAACTGCGGCCTCGGCGGCCAGCATTCCCGACTTCATCGCCGTGTGCGACCCCTTGATCTTGGGCACGTTCATGAACCCCGCCGCCGCACCGATCAGCGCGCCTCCGGGGAAGACGAGGCGGGGGATCGACTGCCAGCCGCCTTCGTTGAGCGCGCGCGCGCCGTAGGCGATCCGCCGGGCGCCCTCGAACAACGGGCGGATGGCCGGATGGGTCTTGAACCGCTGCATCTCCTCGAAGGGGTCGAGATAGGGATTCTCGTAGTCGAGGCCGACGACGAAACCCACCGCGACCTGGTTGTCCTCGAGGTGGTAGACGAAGGAACCGCCATAGGTGGCACGGTCGAGCGGCCAGCCGATCGTATGCGTCACCCTTCCTGCGCGGTGGCGCGAGCCGTCCACCTCCCACAGTTCCTTGACGCCCAGCGCGTAGGTCTGGGGCTCGGCGTCCGCGCCCAGCGCGAACCGCTCGATCAACGTCTTCGCGAGCGAGCCCCGGCAGCCTTCGGCGAAAAAGGTGTGGCGCGCGCGGAGCTCGATCCCCGGCGCGAAGGTGTCCTTGTTGCGGCCGTCCCTGCCGATTCCGGAATCTCCGGTGACCACGCCCTGGACTACGCCTTGGTCATCGTAAAGGACCTGGGCGGCGGCGAACCCCGGATAGATCTCGACGCCGAGCGCCTCCGCCCGCCCGGCGAGCCAGCGGCAAAGGTTGCCGAGACTGACCACGTAGTTGCCACGATTGCTCGTCTGCGGCGGGTGCGGAAGCCGGACCGCGCGCCGAGCGGTCAAGAACATGAACCGGTCTTCGACCGCGGGCGTCGTCAAGGGCGAGTCTGACGCGCGCCAGTCGGGGAGCAACTCGTCGAGGGCGCGGGGCTCGAATACCGCGCCGGAAAGGATGTGGGCGCCAACCTCGGAGCCCTTCTCAAGCACGCACACGCCGATCTCGCGGCCGCGCTCGGTCGCCGCCTGCTTCGCTCGGATCGCGGCCGCCAGCCCGGCCGGACCGGCGCCCACGATCACCAAGTCGTATTCCATGGATTGGCGTTCCATTCGGGCCACCTCTCGCGCCGCCGAAACCGAGGCTGGACGTGCCTTATAGCACAGGCTCGCGGGCCCGAGGCGCGATGTCGGCCGAGCGCTTTATCCGTTTGGTCATCCGTTTGGTCATCCGTTTGGTCGGTGCGATTCCGCGTGAGTGGACAATGATCTAGGCGCCCGAAACTGGTAGAGTGCGCGGATGGATCCCAGGTGCGTGCTCGAGTTCTACCTGCTGGCGGGCGTCGACGAATCGATCGGCGAGACGCCCCGGAACCGCTACCGCGAAGCGGGCGACGAGCGACGTTCGGACAGCAGTTCCGCGCCCCATCGCGCGGAACGCGACCGCGCCAGCCCGACGCGATCCCCGGCGCGCCCGACACCCCAACCGATCGCGGCGCGGCCGCCGGTACCGCCTGGCGGGGGAGCCGGGGCCGAGACCGCCACCGACGCGCCGGTCAGAACCGCGGTCGGCCTCGCCGCGGCATCGGCGACACTGGACGAGCTGCATCGGGCGCTCGAGTCCTTTGAGGACTGTGCGCTTAGGCAAACGGCCACCAACCTGGTCTTCGGGGACGGTGCACCGGACGCCCGAGTGGTCCTCATCGGCGAGGCGCCGGGAGCCGAGGAGGACCGTCAGGGCGTCCCTTTCATCGGTCAGAGCGGACAGCTTCTCAACCGCATGCTCGCCTCGATCGGGCTGGAGCGCGCCGAGGTCTTCATCTCCAATACGGTCTTCTGGCGTCCACCCGGAAACCGCAATCCCACGACCGCCGAGATCGCCGCGTGCCTTCCGTTCGTCGAGCGGATCGTCGAGCTGGTGGACCCCGAGCTGCTGGTGGCGCTCGGCGGCGCGGCCGCGAAATCCCTGCTCGGGATCAACGAAAGTGTCGGCAAGTTGCGTCGCCGGTGGCTTTCGTATTCCACCCCGCGCCTCGCGCGGCCGGTACCGACCAAGGTCACCTTCCATCCCGCGTATCTGCTGCGCTCGCCGGGGCAGAAACGGGCGGCTTGGCACGATATGCTCGAGATCAAGCGAAAACTTGGCGAGCTTTGAGGCCGCCAAGACCGATGCGCTGACGGCCTTGGAGGCCCGGTGGGATGGGCCTCCGGACTTGCCACCGCTACGAGAATCGGTTTATGTCTCGGCCAAGTTGGGGAGAGGGGAAACTCCTGAAACGAAGGTCCATGGCATCGGGTACGTTGGTGTTTCGTGCGGCACTGGCCGGCGCGGTCGCCGTCGCGACGTCTTTCGCAAGCGCCGGACAGGCGGCCGAAGGCGACGTCGCGGCGCCGTCGCGACTCGGCCCGTCGGTGTTCCATACATCGGTATCGCCGGTGACGGCGTCTCTGACGCCAGCCATCCGGGACACCGGCGACGAGGCGGGCGAAATCGCCCTGCCCGGAATCCTGACCGAGGATGACGCGGCTCGCTACCGGCTGATTTTCGAGCTTCAGGAGGACGGGAATTGGGCCGCGGCCGACCGCGCGATCGCGGAACTGGGGAATCGCGTGCTGATGGGGCACGTTCTCGCCCAGCGCTACCTGCATCCGACCAAGTACCGCTCGAAGTACGAGGAGCTCAAGGCCTGGATGGCGGAGTACGCGGACCATCCGCAGGCCCAGAGGATCTATAAGCTGGCGCTCCGCCGCCAACCCAAGAACTGGCGCCCTCCCGATCCGCCGAAGGGCGCGCACCTCGCGGCCAGCGCGTTCGAGATCGACGCCGTACGCGCGGCCCCACCGCCGCCACCAAGCAATCTGAGCGCGGCCGACCGCCGCAAGGCGACGGCCCTGAAAAGGCAGATCCACGCCTACCTTCGACGGGGCTGGACCAAGGCGGCGAAACGGGACCTGCAGGAAGCGGCGACCGAACGCCTGCTCGGCGCATTCGAATTCGACCGTGCGCGGGCGCGCCTGGGGGCGGGGTATTTCGCCGATGGACGCGACGAATGGGCGCTTGAGTGGGCGAGCCAGGCGGCCGCGCGATCCGGCCGCTATCTGCCAGAGGCCCATTGGACGGCCGGGCTCGCGGCCTGGCGTTTGGGCCAATTGGAAGTCGCTGGACGCCACTTCGAAGCAACCGCCGCGACACCCGACACCTCGCCCTGGCTGATTTCGGCGTCGGCCTATTGGGCGGCGCGCACGCGCTTGGTCTCGGGACAGCCCCACAACGTCAACCGATTGCTCGGTCAGGCCGCGAGCCATCCCTACACCTTCTACGGGATGATCGCGCGCCGCGCGATGGGCCTTCCCCTCGTGTTCCAGTGGCCAGCGCCGAGCGCAGAGCGCTCGGCGCTGGCGGCGCTGGCGACCACGCCGGGCGGTCGCCGGGCCCTGGCACTGGCCCAGGTGGAGAGCTTGGAGGCCGCCGAACGCGAGTTGCGCAACGTTTCGGCCGGCGCCAACGACCAAATCGCGCAAGGCGTTCTCGCGGTCGCCAGCCATGCGCGCATGCCGGCGCTCGCGCTCCGTCTTTCGAAGCTCATGTATCCCGGCGGCGGGTTCGATGCCGCCGCCTACCCGGTTCCCCGATGGACACCGAAGGACGGCTTCCGCGTCGACCGGGCGTTGATCTATGCCGTGATCCGCCAGGAATCGGAATTCAACCCCAAGGCCACGAGCCCGGCCGGGGCGCGCGGTCTGATGCAGCTCATGCCGCGCACGGCCAGCTTCGTTGCCAAGGATCGCCGTTTCCGGAGCTCGAAGCGTGGCGAGCTCTTTGAACCCGAGGTCAACCTTGAGCTTGGCCAAAAGTACCTCGAGATGCTGCTCGACGATCCCAATGTGCAGGGCGATCTGTTTCAGCTCGCGGTGGCATGGAACGGCGGGCCGGGGAACCTCAGCGCTTGGCTCAAGCGGATGAATTTCAAGGGCGATCCCCTGCTCTTCATCGAAAGTATCCCGTTGCGCGAGACCCGCATCTTCATCGAGCGTGTGCTCGCGAATCTTTGGATCTATCGCGATCGGTTCGGCCAGTCGACGCCGTCGCTGGACGCGATCGCGCAAGGCGATCGGCCGGTCTATACGCGCCTCGATCGCGACACGCTCATGGTGGCCGAGCATGGCGACGATCAATGAAAACCGCCGCTTCGTTCCCGTCCACATAGCGATCCTGACCGTCTCCGACAGTCGCACGCCGGAGACCGACAGCTCGGGCCGGTTGCTTGCCGACAGGGCGAGCGAGGCCGGCCACGGGGTCGTCGCCCGCGCCATCGTCACGGACGACGCCGACGCGATCATCGAGCGTCTCAAGGCCTGGATCGAGGATCCCGAGGTCGACGTGATCATCGCCACCGGCGGAACCGGGGTCACGGGGCGCGACGTCACGCCCGAGGCCTTCCAGGCGGTCTACGAGAAGGAGATCCCGGGATTCGGCGAGCTGTTCCGGATGCTCAGCTTCAAGAAAATCGGGACGTCGACGATCCAGTCCCGGGCCACCGCCGGCGTCGCCCGGGGCACGTATCTCTTCGCGCTTCCGGGATCGCCCGGCGCGTGTCGCGACGCGTGGGACGAGATCCTCGTCCACCAGTTCGACGCGCGGCTCGAGCCCTGCAACTTCGTCGAGATGATGCCCAGGCTGCTCGAGAGCTAAGCGGGGTTGCGCGAGGCGCGCCAGCGCGCGAACGCGGCGCCGTCGTCGATATCCTCCAGGGTCTCGAGGAACGCCACCGAAGCTCCGGTCGGAATGTTGGCCAGCGTGTCGGCGAGCGCGTGTTCCGTCGACCAGCGTACGGCGTCGAACAATCTCGGCAAGGGCCGCCGGCGATTGAGTCCGACGAGCCAGTAACCGCCGTCGGCGGCGGGCCCGAACACCGCGTCGGCGCGCCCCAACGCGAGAAAGGCGGGGGCCAGGTGGCCGGCGCCAAGCTCGAGGACATCGCTTCCGACCACGACCACCGGCCCCGGCGGCATGGCTGCCATCACGCGGCCCATGCGTTTTCCCAGATCGCCCGGTCCCTGGGGGACGCGGCGAAGCCGGGCGGGCCAAAATCCGGGCGCCGGCGCGGCGCGATCGGGCGTCACCGCCAGAGTCAGGCGCCAACGGGGATCGCGGCGCAGGCGTGCGAGCACGGAAACCAGCGTCTGGCGGTAGAACGCGGTCGCGGGCAGCGCGCCGATGTCGGCGGCAAGCCTTCGCTTGACCGTGCCGAGCCGCGGCGCCTTGACGAACACGACGAGATGGTTCGCGTGCGTCATCCGTAGATGCGTAACAAGACGCGCGGGGGAAGCCCCAGGAAATAGAGCCCGAGGCAAAGGGCGTTGCGCGCCACCCGCAAGACGTAGCCGCCGCGCCGGTAGCGCACCGCCGAAGTGAGAGCGCGCACATCCAGAATCGCGAGACGGCCGCGCCCGATCCGGCGCACCAGGTCCACGTCCTCCATCAGCGCGAGCGGCCGGAAGCCGCCGAGCGCGTCGTAAAAGCGTCGCGCGATGAGCAACCCCTGATCGCCGTAGGCGAGGCCGAAAAGCCGACAGCGCATGTCGACGAGACCTTCGAGCAGTCGGGCCGCGCGCGCGCCATCGTCGAGGGCGAAACGAAAGACCGCCGCGCGCCGCGCATTGGCCGCATCAGCGAGGAAGGCTTCGACGGCAGCCGCCCAACCGGCCTCGAGGACCGTATCGGCGTGCACGAACAAGAGCCAGTCCCCGCGCGCGGCCTTGGCGCCGGCCGCGAGCTGGCTTCCGCGCCCCCGCGGGGCCTTGATGACACGGGCGCCCGCGCGCGCCGCTCGCTCGCGGGTATCGTCTTCGGAGCCGCCGTCGACGACGACGACCTCGTCCGCGCCGCCGCTGACCATCAAGGCCTGCAACGTGCGTCCCATATGCGCCGACGCCTCGAGTGCCGGAATGACGACGCTCAGCAACGCTCCCTCGCAACCTTTGGACGCGGCCACAATAGCGCAACGAAGGGCGCCTGAAAGCAACGATTTGTTCTTGATATGTTCTGCCCGTTTTGGCTACGATAAAGCCATGATCGAGCAGGCGGAGGAGCGCCCACGCAAGGGTCGCGGCGCGGTGACCAACCGTTCGGGACGCCACGAGCGCCTGACGCGGGTCCCCATCAACGATGGCTGGACGCGCCCCGAAAACGAAGACCGGCGGCTTGCGACAACCGTCTCGATCGATGCGACTCGCAGCGCGATCAGCCGCAACGAATCTCCGGACGTCGGGTTCGACCAGTCCATCAACCCCTACCGCGGATGCGAACATGGCTGCATCTACTGCTACGCCCGGCCCAGCCACGCGTGGTTGGGTTTGTCGCCAGGGCTCGATTTCGAGACGCGATTGTTCGTGAAACCCGACGCGCCCGCGCTTCTCGCAAGGGAACTCGGCCGGCCCGGCTACCGTTGCCGCGTCGTGTTGCTCGGCGCCAACACCGATCCCTACCAGCCGATCGAGCGGAAGTTCCGGATCACGCGCCGCATCCTCGAGGTTTTGTCGGCCCACGAGCATCCGGTGAGCGTCGTCACCAAATCGAATCTCGTGCTTCGCGATCTCGATGTGCTCGCGCCCATGGCCGAACGCGGGCTCGCCTCGGTCGGGGTCTCGGTGACCACGCTTGAGCGAACGCTCGCCCGCGCGCTCGAGCCGCGCGCGCCGAGCCCCGGCAAACGCCTGGAAGCGATACGCACGCTGAGCGCGGCGGGCGTACCGGTCGCGGTCATGGCGGCGCCCATGATCCCGTTTCTCAACGACGCCGAGCTCGAGGGCATCCTCGAAGCGGCATCCGCGGCGGGCGCGCGCGACGCCGGCTACATTCTCGTGCGTCTTCCGCACGAAATCCGCGAGCTATTCGCGGAGTGGCTTGAGGTCCATGCGCCGGCGAAGGCGAAACGCGTGTTGGCGCGCATCCGCGAGACGCGGGGGGGGGCGCGCTCTACGTCTCCGCGTTCGGAACCCGGATGCGCGGAAGCGGCCCATACGCGGAGATGCTGTCGGGACGCTTTCGGCTCGCGTGCAAGCGGTTCGGGCTCAACGGCGATCGCCATGCCAAATTCAACCTCGACAGCGCGCGTTTTCGGGTTCCGCCCGGGAACGGTGCTCAGCTTTCTCTTCTGTGACGAACGGCCCCGACTTTCGTGACGAGCGGGCTGTAACGGCCGGGTTCGTTCACGTCCGCGCGGCATGGTAGAATCCGGTCATGGCTGCCGAGGTACACGCGAACGCACCCCCGAACGCACCCCCGAACGCGAAGTCCGGGCCGGCGCGGGAAAATGCCTGATTTCCGCCTCGAGGCCGCGGCACGCAGGGAAGGCGCCGACGTGATCGCCGGCGTCGACGAGGCCGGGCGCGGACCCTGGGCGGGCCCCGTGGTCGCCGCCGCGGTGGTCCTTGATCCGAAGCGCCTGACACCGGCGCTTGCGAGCGGTCTCGATGATTCGAAGAAGCTCGCGCGCCGGCGCCGCGTCGAGCTGTTCGCCGCGCTTCGCGACTGCGCCGAGATCGCGCTTGGCATCGCCGACGTCGCCGAGATCGAGGCGCGCAACATCCTCGTCGCCACCATGGAGGCCATGCGCCGCGCGGTCGAGGGTTTGGCGACACGGCCGCAAGTTGCGCTCGTGGACGGCATCACCGCACCACCGCTGTCATGCGACGTCCGCTGCGTGGTCAAGGGCGACGCGCGATCGCTCTCCATCGCTGCGGCCTCGGTGGCCGCGAAGGTGACGCGAGACGGCATCATGGCGGAGCTCGCGTCCGCGTACCCCGGATACGGTTGGGAAAGAAATGCGGGCTACGGGACCGCCGAGCACCGCGAAGCGCTCGAGCGACTCGGCCTGACGCCGCATCACCGGCGCACCTTCGCCCCCATCGCCCGACTCTTGGGCGACTAGATATTGGGGCAGTTGATTTCCTAAACGTCAAGATATAGCCTATGACGTGAATTCATAAGCCCTTGATTCCACTTACTTCTTGACGCGTCGCCGGAGCTCGCCCATCTTCCGCGCCATGGGCGGGAACAAAAAAACCGTGACGAATCAAGTCCTTCTCGGCGACTGCGTCGAGATCATGGCAACGTTGCCGGCGGCCTCGGTCGACATGGTCTTCGCCGACCCGCCCTACAACCTGCAGCTCGAAGGCGCGCTCTTGCGGCCCAACAACTCGAAGGTGGCGGGCGTGGATGCCGCGTGGGACCACTTCGACAACTTCCGAAGTTACGACAAGTTCACGCGCGCTTGGCTCATCGAGGCGCGGCGGGTGTTGAAGCGCGACGGCACGTTGTGGGTGATCGGGACCTACCACAACATCTTTCGCATCGGCGCCATCGTCCAGGACGAAGGATTTTGGATCCTCAACGACGTCGTCTGGCGCAAGACGAACCCCATGCCCAACTTCCGCGGCCGGCGGTTCACCAACGCCCACGAAACCTTGATCTGGTGCGCCCGCGCGCGCGGCGAGCGGTATCGGTTCAACTACCGCGCCATGAAGGCGCTCAACGACGACCTTCAGATGCGTTCCGACTGGCTTTTGCCGCTTTGTACGGGCCCCGAACGCATCAAGGCGCAGGGGCGCAAGGCGCACCCCACCCAGAAGCCCGAGTCGCTTCTCCATCGGGTGATCCTCGCCTCGACCGAGGTGGGCGGTTTGGTGCTCGACCCATTCTTCGGCACCGGGACCACGGGCGCCGTCGCCAAGCGGTTGGGGCGCACTTTCATCGGCATCGAATCCGACCTCGAATATGCGCAAATCGCCGAGCGCCGCATCGCCGCGATCGAGGAACCGGGCGATCTCGCGCTGGTGGCGCCGATCGAGCGCCGGTCCGAGCCGCGGATTCCCTTTGGCTGGCTCGTCGAACGCGGGCTCTTGGCGCCCGGCGCGGTTCTCCACGACGCCCGCCGCCGGCACACCGCCCGCGTGCGCGCCGACGGGACCCTGGTTACCGCCGATTTCCTGGGCTCCATCCACGCGGCCGGCGCCCATGTCCAGAACGCGCCCGCGTGCAACGGTTGGCAATTCTGGTGCACCGAGGTCAGGGGCCGGCTCGTGCCCATCGACCTTCTGCGACAGCGGCTGCGCGCCGAGCTCCAATAACCGCGCTCCAACAAAAGTGATCCAGCGCGGCCGCGCCCGGCTATGAGCCCGCGCCGTCGCCGTGCTAGCGTTCGGGCCGAACGGCGACGTCACGTCCCCCTGGGAGGCCCATGATAGAACGGCGCGTGCGGCTTTGGTCGGGTCTTGTCATCGCGGCCTACGTCGTCGTCCACGCCCTCAACCACGCGCTCGGCCTCGTCTCCATCGAGACCGCCGAGGCGGTGCTTCGTTGGGTCATGCTGGTCTGGGGAAATCCGATCGGACAGGTTGTCCTTTACGGATCCTTCCTGGTCCACCTTTCGGTTTCACTGCTTGCCGTCTTCAGGCGGGGCACGTTGCGGATGCCGCCGTGGGAGGCGATCCAGATCGGCCTCGGCCTGATGGTCGTCCCCTTGATCCTCATCCACGTAATCGGGACACGGTGGATCGGCTTCTCGGTGGGTTTCGAGCCCTCCTACGCCTACGTGGTGGCCTCCATATGGGTCTCCGATCCGATGCGCGGCGCCCAGCAGGCGTTCGCCCTGATGGTCGTCTGGGGCCATTCTTTCGCGGGCATTCATTTTTTGCTTCGCCACCGGCCCTGGTATCTGCGCCTCCTTCCGATCCTCTATCCGGTGGCGGTCGTCGTCCCGATCCTCGCGCTCCTGGGTTTCGCTGGGATGGGCGTGACGGTCGCCGAACGGGCCCAACAACCGGAATACCTCGCCTCGGTGTTCGCCGATCTCGCCGCGACGCCCGCCGAGACCATCGCGTGGTTCAAGGCGCTTGAGCCCATCGGCATCGGGGTGTTCCTCGCGCTCGTCGCACTCACCCTCATCGCCCGCGAGGCGCGGCGGTTCCACCGCAACCGCTTCGGGGTCTTCCGCACCACCCTGCCCGATGGCCGCGTCGTGATCGCGCCGCTGGGCGAGACGGTCCTCGACGCGCTGCGGGGCGCGGGCGTCCCGCATGCGGCCGTGTGCGGCGGGCGCGGCCGGTGCACAACCTGCCGCATCGACGTCGGCGCCGCGCGAGACGACCTACCGGCGCCGGAGGCGACCGAGGCCAAGGCGCTCGCGCGGATCCGCGCCGAGGCGGGCGTGCGACTCGCATGCCAGATCCGCCCGGCGGCCGATCTCACGGTCATTCCCCTACTGCCGCCGGACGTGAGTGCGCGCGACGCCAACCGACCCAGCGGCATCCAGGGGCGCGAGCAGCCGGTCGTCTCCGTGTTCCTCGACATGCGCGGATCGACCCGATTGGGCGAAGAGAAGCTGCCATTCGACGTGCTCTTCATCCTCAACCGCTTCTTCGCCGAGATGGCGGAAGCGTTGATCGAGACGAGGGGGCACTATGCCCAGTTCGCCGGCGACGGGCTGATGGCCCTTTACGGCGTACGCGGAGGGCTTCGCGATGGGTGCCGAAATGCGGTCCTCGGCGCCGCCTCGATGATGGACCGGATGGACGCGCTCAACCGCGATCTTGCGGTTGAGTTGAGCGAGCCGCTGCGACTCGGGATCGGGATCCACGCCGGCGAAGCGATTGTCGGCACCATGGGGCCGCCCAACGCCCAGAATTTCTCGGCCATCGGCGACAACGTCAACATCGCCGCGCGCCTCGAGAACCTCAGCAAGGAGTACGGCTGCACGCTGGTCATCTCGGAGGCCGCAGCCGAGGCGGCCGAGCTGGACATGAGCGACTTCCCCCGGCACGAGGCGGAAGTGCGCGGTCGCGGCGGGATGGTGGCCGTCTTCGCGGTCCAGGACCCGCGGCGAATCCCGGGTGTCGCGGAGATGGGCGGCGCAGCGGACGCGGACCGGCCCGACCAGGCGCCATCGCCGGACGCGGGCGCAGATCAGCGGGTCGGAACAGGCGGATCGCTCGAATAGTCGTAGAAGCCCCGGCCCGCCTTCTTGCCGAGCCAGCCGGCCTCGACGTATTTGACCAGCAGCGGACAGGGCCGGTATTTGGAATCCGCGAGCCCGTCGTGCAGCATGTTGATCACCGCGAGGCAGGTGTCCAGTCCGATAAAGTCCGCGAGCTCGAGCGGTCCAATGGGATGGTTCGCGCCCAGCCTCATCGCCTCGTCGATGGCAGCGACCGAACCGACGCCCTCGTAAAGCGTGTAGACCGCCTCGTTGATCATGGGCAAAAGGATGCGGTTGACGATGAACGCGGGAAAGTCCTCGGCGCTGACCGACTTTTTGCCGAGGGCCTGGGTGAGTTCGCGCACCGCATCGAAGACCTCCGGCTCGGTGGCGATTCCCCGAATCAGCTCCACCAGCACCATCACCGGCACCGGGTTCATAAAGTGCATGCCGAGGAAGCGCCCCGGCCGGTCGGTCTGGGCGGCGAGGCGGGTGATCGAGATGGACGAGGTATTGGTGGCGATGATGGCGTCGTCCTTGAGCAGCGGACACAGCGCGGCGTAGACCTGTTTCTTGACCTCTTCGTCTTCGCTCACCGCCTCGACCACCAGATCGCAGTCCTTGAAACCGTCCATCTCGGTGCCGGTGACGATCTTCGCGAGCGCCGCCGCGCGTTCGCCGTCGGTGATCTTTTCCCGGCCGACCTGGCGGCGCAGATTGTTGTCGATGGTTTCGCGCGCACGCTCGATGGTGTCGGGATCGACGTCCATCAGGTAAACATCGAATCCCGCCAGCGCGCATACGTGGGCGATGCCGTTGCCCATTTGGCCGGCGCCGACTATCCCGATCTTCTTAATCTGAGTTGCCATGTCCGTTTCCGCGTTCGTTCGCTCTACGAGGAATTCTCCAACTCGGCGGAGAGTTCCGGGAGAATGGTGAAAAGGTCGCCGACGATGCCGTAGTCGGCGACGCGAAAGATCGGCGCTTCTTCGTCCTTGTTGATCGCCACGATCACCTTGCTGTCCTTCATGCCCGCCAGGTGCTGGATCGCGCCGGAGATACCGACGGCGATATAGAGCTCGGGCGCCACCACCTTGCCGGTCTGGCCGACCTGATAGTCGTTGGGAACGAAGCCCGCGTCCACCGCCGCCCGCGACGCGCCCACGGCGGCGCCGATCTTGTCGGCGATCTCTTCGAGCAGCTTGAAGTTTTCGCTGCTCTGCATGCCGCGTCCGCCCGAGATGACGACCCCGGCGCTGGTCAGCTCCGGCCGCTCGGTTGGGGTCAGCTCGTGGCGCGAAAACTTCGAAAGCGCGGGGTCTTCGGCCGCCGCGATCTCTTGGATCTCACCCGTGCCGCCCTCGGCCGGCGCCGGATCGAACGCGGTGGCGCGGACAGTCACCACCTTGATGGGATCGGAGGACTTGACCGTGGCGATGACGTTGCCGGCGTAGATGGGCCGGCGGAACACGTCCTGGCCCTCGATGGCGATGATGTCGGAGAGCTGCGCCACGTCCAGGAGCGCGGCCACCCGGGGCATGACGTTTTTCCCGAAGGTAGTCGCCGGCGCGAGCAGGAATTCGTAACCGGCCGCCAGCCCGACCACGAGCGTGGCCAGGCTCTCGGCGACGGGGTGGGCGTAAACCGGATCGTCCGCGAGCAGCACGCGCGCCACGCCTTCGATCTTGCTCGCGGCCTCGGCGACTGCCCGGCACGATTCGCCGGCGACGAGGACGCTCGTCTCACCGAGGTTGCGGGCGGCGGTCACGGCGTTGAGCGTCGCGGGCTTGATCTCGGCGTTGTCGTGCTCGGCCAGGATCAGCGCGCTCATGGGAGCACCTTCGCCTCGTTCCTGAGCCTGTCCACCAGCTCGGCGACGCTGTCGAGCTTGACGCCGGCGGCCCTGGGCGGCGGCTCCTCGACTTTGAGGGTCTGCAGCCGCGGCGCCACGTCGACGCCGAGCTCTTCGGGCGTCAGCACCTCGATGGGTTTCTTCTTCGCCTTCATGATGTTCGGCAGCGAGGCGTAGCGCGGCGTGTTCAAGCGCAAGTCCGTCGTGATCACTGCAGGCAACGAAAGCTCGACCGTCTCGAGCCCGCCGTCGATCTCGCGGGTCACCTCGGCGGCGTGGTTCGTAAGCGATAGCGCGGATGCGAACGTCCCCTGCGACCAGCCGAGAAGGGCCGCCAACATCTGCCCTGTCTGGTTGGAATCGTCGTCGATGGCCTGCTTGCCCATGATCACGATTGCGGGGTCTTCGCGCCGCACGATTGCCGCGAGAAGCTTGGCCACTGCGAGCGGCTGCAACTCGGTCTCGGTCACGACCGCGATGCCGCGGTCAACGCCCATGGCGAGTGCCGTGCGGATCGTCTCCTGGCACTGGGGCAAGCCTAGGGAAACGGCGACGACCTCGGTGACGATTCCCGCCTCGCTCAAGCGCACCGCCTCTTCGACCGCGATCTCGTCGAAGGGGTTCATGGACATCTTGACGTTGGCCGTCTCAACGCCCATCGAGTCCGATTTGACCCGAACTTTCACGTTGAAGTCGATGACCCACTTGACGGCAACAAGAACCTTCATCGGCCCTTCGTTCCTTGACGCGGACGATCCGGCAGACCGTCGAATCGCTTCACAGATTCCCGCTAACAGCCCGAAATCGCGCGAGAAATCGGCGTTTGCTGCAGTTGCGAAGTGGGAAGGTACGAGGATGACAGGGACGTGTCAACGACCGCCCGTATCCGGCGCGCCGGCAGCGCGCGCGGACCTCGTGGACGGATCGCTCGGCGCGGCGCCGGCGCTCGCGGCGTAGCGACCTCGATTGACTTCGCCGGCCCATCAATCCAGAGTCCGAGTGGCGAAATTCACCTTCCGGAGGGCGCTTTTGAAAGCGACGACCGTCGAGCGCAAGCTCGCCGCCGTACTGGCCGCCGACGTTGCCGGGTATACGCGCCTCATGGGGGCCGACGAGGACGCCACCATGGCCGCCTGGTGGTCGAACCGCGAGCAGGTGATCGATCCCACCATCGAGGAAAACCGGGGACGCATCGTCAAGCACACCGGCGACGGATTTCTTGCGGAGTTCGCGTCCGTCGGCGATGCGGTCCGGGCCGCGCTCGCCATGCAGACCGAGATCGCGCGGCGCAACGAAGGCGTGCCCGCGGGCCGGCGCATGGAGTTCCGAATCGGCATCAACCTCTGCGACATCATGGCCGACGCCGAGGACATTTACGGCGACGGGGTCAACATCGCCGCCCGTGTCGAGGCCCTGGCCGAGCCCGGCGGCATCTGCGTCACCGGCGCGGTTCGCGACCAGACGCAGGCACGGCTCGGGCTCGAATACGAGGATCTGGGCGAACAGACAGTCAAGAACGTCGCCGAGCCGGTTCGCGTCTACCGCCTGCGCTTCGCCGGGGCCGCCCAAGCGCCAGCTTCGGAAGGGACGCCGGCGTCCGCGCGGCGTCTGGACCGGCGGTGGGCGGCGGCTGTGGCGACGCTCGTGCTCGCCGTGGTCGTGGTGAGCGGAGCCCTTTGGCTGCGTCCGTTGGAGCGCGCCTTCGAGGCAGCGTCGGAAGAGCGGATGGCGTTCCCGCTTCCCGACAAGCCGTCGGTCGCCGTCCTGCCTTTCGACAATCTGAGCGGTGATCCCGAGCAGGAGCATTTCGCCGACGGTCTCACCGAGAACATCATCTCGACGCTGTCGCGGGTGCCGTCCATGTTCGTCATCGCCCGAAACTCCACCTTCACCTACAAGGGAAAGCCTGTAAAGGTGCAGGAAGTGGCCGAAAACTTAGGCGTCCACTACGTCCTGGAGGGCAGCATCCGCATCGCCGACGACCGGGTGCGGGTCACGGCGCAGCTTATCGACGCTCTCGCGGGCAACCATATATGGAGCGAACAATACGACCGCGCGTACGGGGATTTGTTCGCGCTCCACGACGACATCACGCGCAAGATCGTGACCGCGCTCCAGGTGGAGCTGACCGACGGCGAGCAGGCCCGGGTGTGGAGCGCCCACACTTCCAATCCCGAGGCCGGCAACCTGCTGATGAAGGGGGTGGAGAAGTTCTATCGCTTCAACAAGCACGACAACCTGTTGGCCCGGGCCGAGTTGGAGCGCGCGGTGGACGCGGACCCCAATTTCGGCCTCGGTTACACCCTGTTGGCGTGGACCCATTGGGCGGACGCCAGTTATGCGTGGACGGATTCGCCCGAACGCTCGCTGACCCGGGCCGTCTTCTTCGCGAACAAGGCGATGGCGCTGGATCCGGACATCCCTGACGTCTACGCCCTCCGCGGCGCGATCCACCTCTATCGGCGCGAGTTCGCAGACGCGATCGCCGCGAGCGAGAAGGCGCTCTAACTAAATCCCAACCACGCGACCAATGCGGCGCTTCTGGCGTTGACCCTCGTCAACACGGGCCGGGCGGCCGACGCGCTCGCGATGATCCGCACCGCCATGCGGCTCAGCCCTTACTATCCCGACTGGTTCGTCGGCATCCTCGCAGACGCCCACTATGGCGTCGGGGAGTACGAGCAATCGGCGGCGGTGCTGCTCCGTCTCTTGAAGAGATCGGACGGAGCCGATTCCATCTGCCACTGCAGGGTCGGAATCGCCCTTTCCTACGCGGCGCTCGGGCGCGAGGACGAAGCGCGGGAACAGATCGCGCTGCTGCGCGCAGAAGACCCGCAAATTACGATCTCGCGTCTTCGGACCAGCACGCTCGACAAGGACACCTCTTTGGTCGAGCGGAGGGCGGTCGTCTTGAAGCGCCTGGGACTGCCGGAGTAGGGAACGCGTCCCGGCTCACGCTCGCATCAAAATCAAAAGGAATCGACGGGGCCATTGGGGCCACGGAAGATGCAGCGACTAAGTGGCGGATGTACCGTGACGCGGGCGACAAACTGCGTGGAGAGACGTCGGTAGGTCCATGGCCAGGACCGAGGAATGCGCTGCGCGTGGTAAAGAGTCGGAAATGGCGTTGGCCGGAATTCTATGGTACGCAACCTGTGCCGAACCCGGCGGATCGAAGTTCGGCGTGATCGCGGCTGATACGGACGCCATTTGCGGCTCCTTCGACCGCCATCCATCGTCGGCGAGAACGCGCCGATGGTGGGGAATGGACGAGGAGCGCTCGTTCGCCGAAGGTACTTCGAATTTTCGCCGCGGGCCGCCGTCGGGAAGTTGAAACGGGGAGAATCGTCGCGACCCATGTTGGCCCTCTCGGCCGGCTTAACAGGGTAAATCCAATTTCTTTAGGATGAACGCCCGTGGGGCGCATGCATTCACGAACGGAGGCAATCCAAATGATATTTCGGCCATTGGTGGCCACGGCCATCGCACCTGTTGCTGTCGCCGTTCTCTTGTTGAGCGGGTGTGATCAACCGGAACTTAACCCTTTGGAGGAAGTACTGCCCAACAATAGAGGGCATGACCTCGTGGAATTGAGAATCACGCTCACGAGAAAGAGCGTCCCGCGTCAAACCGGTGGCAGTTTCAGGCCTGACCGGATCGTAGCGCTTTGCAGCAAGGACAACGGGGACGAGACGAGTACATACTGGGTCGATGAAGTCTTGAGCTGCTCGCCTTATTGGACGAAGTATTTCGCGTGCGAGGAGCAGACCTTCAAGAATTGCGGCACAGTCCCGATCACGCGAGGAATGTTTTAGCCGGGCGTCGGCCGCACTCGGCGCGGGCGGGGATTGGGCTCGTCGCAAACGGGTCCGCCGCAGGGCCGCAGGCAGGCTTGCAAACCGCTGAGCCCTTGCCCTAACGGTTGGCGCCCGGGGTCCAGAGCACGTCCAGCCGACCATCTTCATTGAGCGCGCGCGCCAGCACGAACAAGTGGTCCGAAAGCCGGTTGGCGTAGCCAAGCGCGTCAGCGTTCACGCCTTCGCGTTCGCCAAGAGCCGCGATCAGGCGTTCGGCCCGGCGCACCACGGTGCGCGCGACATGGAGGCGCGCCTCCGCTTCGGTGCCGCCGGGAAGGACGAAGGATTCGAGCGGTGCGAGCGCTGCGTTGAGGCCGTCGATCTCGGCCTCCAGACGCCGAACCTGCGCTTGGCTGACGCGGAGCGCCCGGTCCGCGCGGCCCTCCCCTTCGGGCGTACAGAGATCGGCGCCCAAATCGAAGAGGTCGTTCTGGATGCGGGCCAGCATCTCGTCCGCCTCGCCCTCGATCACGAGGCGTGCGAGACCGATCGCGGCGTTCGCCTCGTCGACGGTCCCGAACGCCTCCACCCGAAGATCATGCTTGGCCACCCGGCGGCCGCCGCCGAGCGAAGTTTGTCCCGCGTCGCCGCCCCGCGTGTAGATGCGCGTGAGCCGCACCATCGACGCTCACCTGCCAAGCACGAAGGCGAAGGTGGCGAGCAAAATGGGAAGATTGGCGAAGAATGCGACCATCGGCGAACCATAACCCGGATGCCGGCCCGAGAGGTAGGGTCGCGATGCTTCTCCCGCGGCTCAGGCCGTTAGACCCGATCGTGGTCGCTCGGTTTCGCCACCGGCGATCCGCCGACCACGTGAATCTGGTCGATATTGTGGATTTCGAGCGGATTCACGCGCTCGACTGCAGCCGCATGTTGGTTCTGATCGACCGCGATCCGCTCGGTACGCTCTTGCCAGAGCGCGAGCATGGCGGCCTCCAAGCGCTCGGTGAAGGCGCGGCCGTCGGTGAGGCCGGCGCCGGTCATCATCGGGCGCAACGCGGACCGCAGCCCGGCGCGGCGGCCCCGATCATGCGCCAGCGCGAGCGCGGCCTCCACGTACGCGCCGGGCGAGTCCGCGACGAGGTCGCCAAGGCCGACCCGGGTGAGAATGCTGGCGCCCACGCGGCCCGCGTGGCGCTCGCCCGCGAACGTCACCACGGGGACGCCCATCCACAGCGCCTCGAACGTGGTCGTGGTGCCGTTGTAGGGCCATGTGTCGAGGGCCACGTCAGATCCCGAGGTGGGCGCCCGCTTCCGTCCAGCCGGTCATCTCCAGCCGGTCGCGGGCGACGCCCTCGCGGACGAACTTCTCGGCCACGCGCTCGCACGTGCCCGCGCACCCCAGCGCCTTCGCCTTGAGCAAAAGGCGAGAATCGGGAAGCGCTTTTAGGAGCCGCGCCCACGTCTGGATTGTCTGCTGTCCCATCTTGGCGAGGTTGTTGCACGAGACGAACGTGACCGGACGATCCGGCCCGGGCGGTGGCGCCGGAGCCGGCGCGTCCGACGGCGGGCGATAGCAGAGAAAGCCGCGATCGAGGCGCATCAGGCGTTCCGTGTAGAAGACGTCGGCCCCCGGCGCATCCGCGATCGGATCGGTAATCCGCCAATCAATCGCCTTAAGCCCGCTGGTGTTGGGGTAACCGAGATAGGTGATTTGGACGGGTGCGGCCCGGCCCGCGAAGACGCCGAGCCGGTTCCCCATGGTGTGCCCGGCAAGATCGACCAGGATGTCGACGCCGTCGGCGCGAACGCGCTCGATGACTTCGGCATCCCCGAGACCGGCAATTGGACGCCACAAATCGGCGTGCGCCCGAAGCCGGCGGGTCACGTCGTCCTCGGTCCGCACCCCCGAGTAGCAGACGACGAAGAATCGGGTGCGATCGTGGGCCTCGAGCAACGGTTCGATGAAATAGGCGACCGAGTGGCGGCGGAAGTCCGATGACACGTACCCGATGCGTAGCGGGCCTTCGGGGCGCGTGGGCCGCACGGGCGGCGTGGGCTTCCCTTGGCCGTGCATCGCGTCCCAACGACAGTGTTCGGCGAACAGGGTCTCGGCGTCCACCTCGGCAATCCCGTTGAGGGCCAAAAGCATGTTGGAGCGCACGCCCGCGCGCGCGGGCTCAAGCGCAAGGGCACGGCGGTAATGCGCGAGCGCGAGAGCCGCGTCGCCCCGCTCCTTGAGCGTCTCGGCGAGGTTGTTGACGGCGTCCGCGTAACTGGGTTGAAGCGCGATCGCGCGCTCGAAACTGGCGGCGGCGTCTTCGTAGCGGCCCAACCGCTTCCACGCGTAACCGAGGTTGTTGTGGGCGACGGCGTAATCCGGCCTGATCGAGAGTGCGCGTTGGTGGCTGCTGGCGGCGTCGGTGAGGCGGCCGAGGTCGGCGAGCAGGTTTCCATAATTGCTGTGGGCTTCGGCGCGACCCGGATCGAGGGCGAGGGCGCGTTCGTAGGCGTGCCTGGCCTCGTCGGTGCGGCCCGCCTGGCGGAGAACGGTTCCGAGGTTGTTGTGGGTCTCGGCGTCGTCGGCGCGCAACGCGAGCGACCGGCCGAACGACGCGATCGCTTCGTCGAGGCGGTCGAGCGAGGTGAGGACGTTGCCGAGATTGTTGTGGAATCCGGGATCGCCGGGGCTGAGCGCCACCGCGCGGGAGATGAGCTCGGCCGCGATCGGAACCCGGTCCGTCAGCGCGCAGACGATGCCGAGGAGATCCAGCGCGCCGGCGTGCAGGGGCGTCACCTCGAGGATCCTGATACAGCGTGCCTCCGAATCTCCCAAGCGGCCCGCGCGGTAATGCGAAAGCGCGGCCTCGAACAACGGCCGGCCCGCCCCTTCGGTGGGCATGTCGCTTCCGGCGACCGATGGCGAAGCCGCCTCGAGCTTCGCCCGCCGCCGGGGCGCGCGCCTATTCACGGGGCCGCCGTGGGGTCGAGGACGGGGGGGGGCTGGACCGGCACCGGAGTAATTCCCTTGCGGCGCACGCTGAGGTTCGCGACCAGGGGATCGAGGGTTTCGGTGAGGTACAAAACCACGCCGTCCTGGAACTCTTCGCTGACGAAGGACCAGCTCACGAAGACCCCGCCGCGGGCCTCAAAGACCATGACGTCTGCGTTGTGGAAGAGATCGCGCAGCGCGCTGGCCAGATTGCGCGCGCGCCCGACGAAACCCACCGGGGCTGGACGCCCGCGTGCCAGGCGACGTAGACGCCACCGCGTCCGGCGAGCCCCGCGGCGTCCGCGTCGAGCTTGACGAGCCGATGGAACCGCCGGGCAGCATTCCGAGCCCATTTGGGATCGGGAAGCGCCGCGCGGCCCGCGGCGGTGGCGGGAATGGTCGGGGATCGGGGTTGGAAGGCGCTCATGCGGGGTCTTTCGCGTCGCCTCCAATAGCGCGAAAATGCTTGCCGAGTGGTTAATGGCGCCGTCTCGGCCCCGGCGGTCGCGATTCCCCTGTTCAGCCGATCGAGCGGGTAGCGTCCTCGAGCCACGCCGCCGTGCGGCCGTCGACAATCGCGCCCAAACTTTCGCGCACACGCGCGTGGTAGGCGTTCAACCAGTCGCGCTCGTCGCGGCTCAGCCGATCCGCGTCTACGAGCGCGAGGTCGATGGGGGCTTGGGTCAAGGTCTCGAAGGCGAGCATCTCGCGCTCGGCACCCACGGGCGCCGGGGCGGGCACGACCGCGACAAGGTTCTCGACGCGGATGCCGAAGTGTCCGATCTTGTAATAGCCGGGCTCGTTGGAAACGATCATGCCGGCTTCGAGCGCGATCTTGCTGCCGACCTTGGAAATTCGCTGCGGACCCTCGTGGACGCCGAGATAGGTTCCGACGCCGTGGCCCGTGCCGTGGTCGTAGTCGAGCCCTGCCTGCCAAAGCGCCCTGCGCGCCAGCACGTCGAGCTGCGAGCCGGTGGTGCCTTTCGGAAACAGGGTCGTCGCGATGGCGATGTGGCCCTGGAGCACGCGCGTGAAGCATTCGCGCGCTTCCGCACTCGGCGCGCCGAGCGCGACCGTGCGCGTCACGTCGGTCGTGCCGTCCAGGTACTGGGCGCCGGAATCCACTAGATAGAGCATTCCCGGCTCGATTCGCCGATTGGTCTTCTCGCTCACCCGGTAATGAACGATCGCCCCGTTCGGACCGGCGCCCGAGATCGTGGGAAAGCTCAACCCCCGATAATGCGCGCCCTCGCTTCGCAGATCCTCGAGGTGGCGGGCGGCGTCGATCTCAGTCAGCTCGCCGTCGGGGGCCTCGGCCGCGAACCAGGCGAGGAAGCGCGTCAGCGCCGCGCCGTCGCGCAGATGGGCGGCGCGGATGCCGTCGAGCTCGACCGGGTTCTTCCGCGCCTTGGGCCGCGCGCAGGGATCGGGCAGGAACACAGGCTTCGCGCGGGCGGCGCGCAGGCGCTCGACGGCCCAGGCCGGCGCGCCGTCCGCATCGAGCCCCACCGCCCTTTCGCCTGCGCCGAGGCGGTCGAACGCGGGCCCGAGCCGGGCGGTGTCGTGGACCCGGACCGCGTTCGCGAGGTGGGCCGTGACCGCCGCCGTCAGCTTCCGGCCATCGAGGAAGAGATCGACCGAAGAATCGGCATGCACCAGGCCGAAGGCGAGCGCGAGCGGCGTGAAGGGCACATCGCCGCCGCGAACGTTCAACAGCCAGGCGAGGGAATCCGGAGCCGACAGGAAATAGGCCGCCAACCGGTCTGATTCGAGAGCGCGCGCTACCTCTGCGCGCTTGTCCTCCGACGGCCGTCCCGCGAACGCCTGGTCGTGGACCACCAACGGTGCCACCGGGGGCGGCGGTTGATTTCGCCAGACCGCGTCGATCGGATTGGTTTCGCAAGGAACGAGCATGGCGCCCGCGTCCTCGCACGCCTTGCGGTATCTGCGTACCTGGTTCTCGGTATGGAGCCAGGGATCGAATCCGAGCCGCGCCTTGGGCTTCAGGTTCTCGGCGATCCAGTCCGTCGAGGGATCTTCGACGAGGTGGCGGAATTGAAAGAGCGTGGCATCCACCTCGGCCTCCAGCTGAAGGGTGTAGCGGCCGTCTACGAAAATTGCAGCGGCATCCTTGAGCACCACCGCGAGCCCCGCCGAACCCGTGAACCCGGTGAGCCACGCGAGCCGCTCGGCCCTCGCCGGCACGTACTCGCCTTGGTGCTCGTCGGCGCGCGGCACGACGAATCCGGCGAGGCCACGCTTGCCGATCTCATGCCTGAGCGCGCCCAGGCGCTCCACGGTCCCGCGTGCGTCCCGGCGCTTTCGCGCCTCGACCGCGAGGTCTTCGCGCAACGCCTCGAGCGCGGCCCGAAGCTCGGGCGCAGGCTCGTCCGCGACAAGGCTGGTCCACAGATCGGGCGGAAGACCCTCGGGCGCCGCGTTGACGGCGCCGGCGAGCACGCGGACATCGGCGACGCCGAGCGCCGATCGCGCCCGTTCAAGAAGCTTGGCGAGCACCGCTTCTTTGCGGAAGCGCGCCTCGGTTCTGGAGGCTTCCATCGCCCGTTCGCCCGCATACCGCCGTGATCGTGCCGCGACCGAAGCTAGCAGCTCGTCCTTGCGGTGTCATTCACCCCATCTTGGCGGGCACCCCATCTTGGCGGGCACCCCATCTTGGCGGGCACCCCGTCATGAGAGGACCCGAAGAGGAAGTATGCGTTTTCTTAAATGCTGCACTGCAACAAAATGGCTTTTCATACTCACAATAAATCCTATCTCTCGTGTAGGGGAATGGTGCGCGCGCCGTTCCGATCCGAGAACTTTGCCGGACAACGAGGCCGGAGAACGAAAAATGTGGATCAACGACTACGTCGCATTCTGCGCCGCGGACCGGGCGGATACGCGCGACCGCGCTTGGATCGTCGCCCAACGGCGGGCGATTGCGCGCGCGGCGCGGCGCGAGAGGGCGCGGCGTTTTGCCGTCCGTGTCCGCGAGGCGATCTCGGGCGCCGTCGACGAGCGGATCACGGGTGCGGCCGTGCGCTGGTTTCGGCGCCGGCGGTACCGGGCCGAACTCGATGGCTTGAGCGAGCAAATGCTCGCCGACATCGGAATCGCCCGCGCCGACATCCCGGCTTTGGTGCGCCACGCATACTCGCGCCAGCAAGATCGGCGCGTGGCCCACCGGTGCGCCGAACGGGCGGTCGAGCACGAAGCGAGCGCCGCAGAAGAGGCGACGCCTGCCAAAGCCGCCTAAGCAAACGGGCCACCCGAGCACCGGGAACCAACCGCCCGGCTGGCGCCGGATGCCGGCACTGGAGCGTTATCGATTTGCGTAGATACGCACCGGCCCGCGCTGCCGCCCGACCGCCCACGGAATGGTACCTTTGGCGCGGTTGGGTCGGGTCGCGGGCTGGAGCCGGGTAAACGAACGCCGGGTAAACGGTCGCCGGGTAAACGGACAGTGCGCAAGGTCGTGTATTCATAAACACGAACTGTGGTGTTGGCAGAGATCTGACGTCCGCATCAGGGCCGGAACCAGTCGTACACCGATATCCGTTCGGATGACCGGAATTAGCCACTTTCAGGCTTTGGGAGATTTCCTACGTCTTGGTAAGCTTCAGATAATGCCGCTGGAGGGGAGCAGCCATGCGCGAACGTGGTCGATCAAGACACGCAGCAGATTGGCGCAAGCGCCATTTTTCTGGAGTCAATTTGCTCCTTGTGCCGATCGGGCAATCCGGCACCGCCCTTGATCCAATTAATGCGGAGAGGCGGAGCCGTGCGACAACACGATGACCCCCTTGCCCACGTGCTAAATCTGGACGTGACCCTCGACGTGGTCGATATCGGGGCCAATCCCATCGACGGCGCCCCGCCTTATAAATCCCTTCTGGACGCGGGGCTCGCGCGCCTGATCGGTTTCGAACCCGATCCCGACGCGCTGACCAAGCTCAACGATCGGAAAGGCCCTTACGAGACATATCTTCCTCACGCGGTTTTCGACGGCGAGCGGCATGAACTCCGGATATGCGCCGCCCAGGGGATGTCCTCACTGCTCGAGCCCAACCGGGAAATGCTCGAGAGTTTCCATGGCTTCGCGGAATGGGGAAAAGTCAGGGAGCGACGGGAAATACCCACGGTTCGCCTGGATGACGTCGAGGAAATCAAAAACATCGATTACCTGAAAATCGACATCCAGGGCGGAGAACTCGAGGTCTTCAGAAATGGAACCAAGAAGCTTTCAGGGTGTCTCGTCATCCACACGAAAGTGGAATTCCTGCCCATGTACGTAGACCAACCTCTTTTTTCCGAGGTTGAGTTATTCCTGCGCGGCATGGGGTACGTCTTTCACCACTTCTCGCCGCTGGTCAGCCGGGCGGTGAAGCCGGCCCTGATCAGGAACGACATCTACGCGGAACTGAACCAGATATTCTGGGCCGATGCGGTGTTCATTCGCGACTTTTCCCGCTTCCAGACCCTCACCCCGGATCAACTGAAGAATACCGCCGTAATCCTGCACGACGCCTACGGTTCCTGGGATGTCGCCCACCGGGCATTGATGGCACACGACGCCCAGGCAGGGACCGATCTGGTGGGCCAATATATGGCCTACTTGTCCACGAAGGTTCCGGGGATGATTGGAACCGCGGACGAAATCCCGCGCCCGATACCCCATCCCAGGCCCGGACCGCCTTTTCCCTGCTCGATGCCGGAAAGTGGGCCCAGGCGGCGGAAGCTTACCCGGCTCTGGTGGATCAAGACCCCTTCGATGCCGATTTGCGCTTCAACTTGGCCTTTGCCCTGCACCAGGGAGGTAGCTCGCCCGAAGCCGTCACCCAGTACCTGGCCTGCCTCGCCCTCGACCCCGCCCGGGCGAGGGCCGCCAACAACCTGGGCAACCTGCTTTCCGGCATGGGGCGCCATGAAGAGGCCGCCGAGGCCTTCGGCAAGGCCATCCAGGCCGACCCCAACCACGCCAACGCCCATCAGATGCTGGGATTTCTTCTCCTGAGTCAGGACAAGCCTGCCGAGGCCCTGCCCCACCTGGCGGACGCGGCGCGCTTGAACCCGGGCGGGAAGGAGCCCCGCTTCGGTCTCGCCCAAACCCTGGAGTCCCTGGACCGGCTCGACGAGGCCATCCGGGCCTATCAATCGATCATCGAGGATTTCCCGGAGGCCGCGCACGCCCACGTCAATCTGGCCGGCGTCTTCGCGCGCCAAGGACTGATGGACCAAGCCCTGGAACATTTGGAACAGGCCCGGGAGCTCGATCCCTCCCATCCCGTCATCCGCTCAAACATCATCCTCGACAGCCACTACACCCCTCATGTGAACGCGGCGACCCGGCTCGCCGAGGCCCGCGCCTGGGCGCAGCGGTTCGAGGCTCCCTTGAAGTCTTCCTGGCCGAGGCACGCCAACGATTCGGACCCGGAGCGCCCGCTTCGCATCGGCTACCTGTCGTCGGATTTCCGCCGGCACCCGATCGGCTTCTTCATGTCCGGGGTGTTCACCAACCATGACCGGGACCGATTCGTGGTTTACGCCTACTCGTCCACGCCATCCCATGACTGGCTGACCGAGGTCTTCAGGAAACATGCCCATCAATGGCGGGAGGTTCGAAGCTTGGACGCCGCGGCCATCGCTGGAATGGTCCGAGACGACCGTATCGATATCCTGGTCGACCTGGCCGGTCATTCGGCGGGCAACCACCTTCTTGTCCTGGCTCATCGGCCGGCCCCGGTCCAGATGGTCGCCGGGGGGCATTTCTGCACCACCGGGCTGGAAGCCGTGGATTACCTGATCGCCGACGCCCACCACGCACCGGCGGACCATGAGGGCGAGTTCACGGAGAATCTCATCAGGCTGCCTGGCGGCTACGTCTGTTATTCGCCCCCCGATTACGCCCCCGCGGTCTCGGCCCTTCCCGCCCTGGCATCGGGACACGTCACCTTCGGGTGCCTGAACAATGCAGCCAAGTTGGGCCCCTGGGTGATCGATCTCTGGGCGCGGCTGCTGGGTGAACTTCCAGAGGCCCGCCTGTTCCTGGGGACCAAGGTGTTTTCCCATCCCGGGACCCGAGACCGCTACCGGTCTTTGTTCGAGGAGCGCGGCATTGCCGGCACCAGGATCGAGTTCGCCGGCAGCGCCCCGCACGCCGACTACCTAGGTTATTACAACCGCATGGACGTGGCTCTCGATCCGTTTCCCTTCTCGGGAGGGCTGACCACCTGCGAGGCCTTGTGGATGGGCGTGCCGGTGGTGACGCTCGGCGGCGGAAACTCGTTCGCTTCGCGCCATAGCGTCGGCCATCTCAATAGCGCCGGCATGTCCCACCTGATCGCGGACACCCCCGAAGCCTACATTGAAAAGGCGCGCGCCCTGGTACGGGATCTGGACGCCCTCTCCGAGCACCGCCGAACCTTGCGCCCGCGCTTGGCGGGCTCGCCTCTGTGCGATTGCGCCGGCCATACCCGCGATCTGGAAGCCGCCTATACCCGCCATTGGCGGATTAAGAGACAATCTCCCCTCGTGGCCGAGGCTGTTGAAGGACGCTGACGGCGACGGTCTTGGAGCAACGACAGAATCGAAGGCGCGATCGCGGCGAATCTTTCTTGGCCCGACGGGGCAACTGTCCGGCCCCCGAGAACGATACCCCCTTTTCAAGTGAGATCGGTTGCCGATGGGAAGAGCCGATTTGGCTGCGGACCATGTGTAGCGAAGGCCGAATCGAGATTGAGCTTCGGGTCAGGACGCGAAGTTCAACAGCCTCCTCGCGGATGACAACTAAAAGTGATGAGTCGGATTCAGGACCGTTCGGTTGGTCGCTCGTCCATGAGTCCATGACCTGGACCGTTATCGACTTACGTGGATTTATACCGGCCCGCGCCCGGCCGCTCACAGAATTGGTTGCTCGGGCCGGTAGGGCGCGGGTGCGAGCTGGAGCCGAGTAAACGGACAATGACCTACTCGCGCGCCTGGTCGTATCCGTTGGCCTTCATGCAACGCTCGACCAACGCCTGCGTCTTTTTGGTCGTCTCGAAGGCCGCCATCTGGGCACGGACCGGGTTTACGCGGCTTTCCCGGGCCGTGACGGCATAACCTTGCTCGCGCGCCGAATCGCGATCCACCTCGCGCGTCGCCTCGGCGCGGCAGGCGGCCTCGTCCGATTTCCACCGCTCGGGCGCGAGCGTCCGGTGCTCCCAGCGCTGGGGCACGCTGCACGCCGCCAACAGGGCGAGCGCCAGGATCGCCGGTGCCTTTGCCATGCCCTCCTATGGCCGATGGCGCGCGCGCGCGCAACCGAGGTGTCCGGCCCATGCGTCCGGCCCATGCGTCCGACCCATGCGTCCGGGCCGCGTCTTGGCGCCGGCGCGAACGGCGAAAGCCGCCGCCACAATGACCGGACCGACCGGGCGCGATGGTGCGGATCGCGAGGCCTGCACCGCCGGTGGTCGAACGAGTGCACATCGTGTAATCTGCGCGACCTGCGACGATCGTACCGATCGGGGGACCGGGGCGGTAACGCGAATGAAAACAGCGAACTTCGACTTCGAGCTCGCGAACACGCGAATCGCCCAACGGCCCGCCTCGCCCAGGGATTCGGCCCGCCTCCTTGAGGTGCCGGCAAACGCCGCGGAGGGTTTCCGCGACCTGACGGTAGGCGCCCTGCCTGAACGCCTCAACGCCGGCGATCTTCTGGTCTTCAACGACACGCGCGTCCTGCCCGCGCGACTGATGGGGCGCAAGGGTGACCTCGATATCCAGATGACCCTTGGCGCGCAGACCGCACCCGACCGATGGCGGGCGTTCGCCAAGCCGGCACGCAAGGTGAGGAGCCGCGACCGATTCGAGTTCGGTCCCGGGTTCTCCGCCCGCGTCATCGCCCTGGGTGACGGCGGCGAGGTCGAGCTCGAGTTCGATCGCTCCGACGTGCACTTGCTGGCGGCGCTGGATCGGTTCGGGACGATGCCGCTCCCGCCGTACATAAAGCGCGACCGGGGCCGGGACGAACGGGACTTCACCGATTACCAGACCATCTTCGCCAAGCGCGCGGGCGCGGTCGCGGCTCCGACCGCGGGCCTGCATTTCACCGAGGCGCTTCTCGGCGCGCTGCACGCCGGCAGCGTCGGCAATTGCGCCGTCACCCTTCACACCGGCCCCGGAACGTACTTGCCGGTGCGGACCGAAACCATCACCGACCACCAACTCGCGTCGGAGTGGGGCGAGATCACCGAAGAGGCCGCCCGCACCATCAACGCGGCGCGCGCGCGGGGCGGGCGGATCGTCGCCGTGGGCTCGACGTCGCTGAGACTTCTTGAGACGGCGGCCGCAGACGACGGCACCGTCTCCGCGTTCGCGGGCGAGACCGACATCTTCGTCACGCCCGGATTCGATTTCCGCGTCGTCGACGTGCTGTTGACCAACTTCCACCTGCCGCGTTCGACGCTGTTCATGCTGGTGTGCGCGTTCACCGGAACCGAACGCATGAAGGCCGCCTACGAGCACGCCAAGCGGGCCGAATACCGGTTCTATTCCTACGGCGACTGCTGCCTGCTCTATCGCGGTTTGGGGGCGTGAAGGGAATCGGGTTCGCGCTCGTCGCGAAAGACGGCTGCGCCCGGCGCGGGCGCCTCGAGACCGCCCACGGCACCGTCGAGACGCCGGCCTTCATGCCGGTCGGCACCGCCGCCACGGTCAAGGGCATGACGTCGGAGGCACTGGCCGACACCGGCGCCCGGATCGTGCTCGCCAACACCTACCACCTGATGCTGCGCCCCGGCGCCGAACGCGTCCGGGCGCTCGGCGGGCTGCACCGGTTCATGAACTGGCCGGGTCCGATCCTGACGGATTCGGGGGGCTTCCAGGTGATGTCGCTCTCCGCGCTCAGGGACGTGACGGAATCGGGCGTCGCGTTCCGCTCGCACATCGACGGCGCGCGCTTCGAGCTCACGCCCGAGCGCGCGGTGGAGATCCAGGTGATGCTCGGCGCCGACATAGCCATGACGCTCGACGAATGCGTGCCCCATCCGCGCCCCAAGGACGACGTCGCCCGGGCGATGCGGCTCACCGGCCGCTGGGCCGAACGTTCGAAGGCGGCGTTCGTCGCCACACCCGGGCACGGACTGTTCGGCATCGTCCAGGGTGGCTCCTTCGAGGATCTGCGCGCCGAATCCGCGAACCATCTCGTGCGAACCGGGTTCGACGGCTACGCGCTCGGCGGGTTCGCGGTGGGGGAAGAGAAGGCGGTCATGTTGTCCGTACTCGAGGCCACGGCGCCGCTGCTGCCGGCGGACGCGCCGCGCTACCTCATGGGCGTGGGCAAGCCCGAAGACCTTGTCGAAGCGGTGGCGCGCGGCATCGACATGTTCGACTGCGTGCTTCCGACGCGCTCGGGCCGGACCGGCCAGGCGTTCACGCGCGAAGGCGCGTTGAACCTTCGCAACGCGGTTCACGTTGACGATCCGAGGCCTTTGGATGAATCTTGCGCGTGCCCGGTCTGCCGCGGCTACGGCCGGGCCTACGTCAATCATCTGGTCCGCGCCGGCGAGATCCTGGGTTCCGTCCTGTTGACTTGGCATAACCTTCATTACTATCAGGACCTGATGGAGGAGGTGCGCGGCGCCATCGCGGACGGCCGCTTCCAGGCCTTCGCCAGCGAATTCGCGGCCGGCCGCGCGGACGCGGGCGCCGCCAGGGCCGCGCGGGCGCGAGGAGGCCGATAACCATGGCCAAGCACGAAGAGGAAACGCTTACCCAGCTCGGGCGCGAGGCGAAGATCCCGGCCTCGCCCGCCGAAGCGGTCCTCGAAAGCGTCGCCAACCCGCATCCCGATACCGTTTACGTGGTGCGTTTCACGTATCCCGAGTTCACCTCGATCTGCCCGCTTACGGGCCAGCCCGATTTCGCGCATCTCGTCATCGACTACGTGCCGGACGCCCGCATCGTCGAGAGCAAGTCGCTCAAGCTGTTCCTCGCGTCCTTCCGCAACCACGGCGCCTTCCACGAGGATTGCACCGTCGCCATCGCCAAGCGCTTGGTGGACGTTCTCGCGCCCAATTGGCTGCGCCTCGGCGGCTATTGGTATCCGCGCGGCGGCATGCCCATCGACGTCTTCTACCAGACCGGGCCCGCGCCGGACGGCCTCTGGCTGCCCGACCAGGGCGTCGCGCCCTATCGCGGGCGCGGCTGAACGCGGCCGCCGAGAGCGTTATCCACTTACGTGGAAGCGCACCGGCCCGCACACCGGGCCGAAGCCGAACAAACGGATAGTGCGCCAGAGCATGAAATCATGATTTGAAGGTCTGTTTCTCACCCCGAAACAGACCTCGAGCGGCCTCGCCGCGGGCTGCCGCCCGTGACCCGGAGCAGACGGTCAAAAGCTGAATCCCGGCGAGGCTCGGGAACTGCGAGTTCCTTCGTATCCGGGCCCGCCTCAACGGCCCGATGGGCACCCGGATCTTGAGATACGCTTAAATCGCTTGGGCGATGATGTACGCGCCCAAGAGAAGCAACGACGCGAAAAAGACCTGCCGGAACCGTTGCTCCGGGATCTTCCCCCGCAGCCTTCGACCGGCAACCATGCCGGCGAGGGCAGGCGCCAGGGCCACACTTGATGCCAGCCCGAGTTCCTGAGACAAAAGCCCAACGCCTTGCAAAGCGACGGCCAAGGCCAGTGTCGATGCGGCAAAAAGCATTCCCATGGATTGGATGAGCATGTCGCGAGGCAATCCTATGGCCTGTAGGTAAAGAACGCCGGGCACGCCGAATGATCCGGTCATGCCGGCGAGGATGCCGTTCACGGTTCCCATCGCCGGGCCGGCCCAAACTTCCTGTGACGTCGAAATGGACAGCCGAAAGCCGGCAAGGCTCACCAGCGAGTAGACAACCAACAACAACCCGAGCAGTCCCGAGAGCAAGCGTAGATCGGCGCGCGTAAGGACGGCCGTCCCGATCCATACCGTAACGGTCGCCATCACGAGAAACGGCCATGTCCGCCGCAGTATGGCCTTGGCGCTTCCGCCGCTCAGCGCCTGCCAGACGTTCGTGACGAGTGCGGGCACGAGAAGCAGCGCCATGGCCTGCGGAAGGCCGATGGCCGCGGTCAAGAGGCCCAAACTCAGGATCGGCAGCCCCAAACCGATCACGCCCTTTACGGCGCCGGCGACGAGGAACGTCGCGAAGATGGCGATCAGCGAGGGCGCGTCGAACATCGCCCCACCCTATTACACAACGTGCGCCAAGCAGATCGCCTTACGGCGCCCGTCCGATTTCCGGTTATGGCCAAACCCCGAAGTGAACACGGTCGAATCAATCGACCACTCGTGGGCGATAAGCAGTCATTTCGTCCCGCGGTGTCCGCTCGACCTCCCTTAGCGGACCATTTTCGGGGCTGGTGTTGACGTCCGCTCACGACCCGGAGCGGACATCCAGATGCGGCCTTCCCCATTCGACGTTTATTGCCGTACGCACATTCTTTCGCTTCTCCGCCATCGCCGGCAAGAAGAGCTCGCCTGCCCTGCCGCGGCCGGGCGGTCTGCCTCAGGTGCGGAAGTAGGCACGCGTGCCGCGGGCGTGCAGGGACTCGCTGATCCGTTGCAGGGCGAGGACATAGGCCGCGGTTCGCATGTCGGTCTTCTTATCCTGGTGGATCTCCCACGTCAGGTCGGCGGCCGGCCGCATGATCTGGATGGGCCGCGAGTGCACGTCGTCCAGGGTCCAGTAGTAGCCGGCTCGGTTCTGCGCCCACTCGAAGTACGAGACGACGACGCCTCCGGCGTTGGCCAGGATGTCGGGAATCACCATGATGCCCTTTTCGTTGAGAATGTCGTCGGCGCCCGGCGTGGTCGGCCCGTTGGCCAGCTCGAAGATAATCCGCGCCTTGACGTTGGCCGCGTTCTCCCTGTGGATCTGGTTCTCCAGGGCCCCCGGCGCCAGGATGTCGCACTCGCACTCCACCAGCTCGTCGTTGGTGATCTCCTTGCGGTTGCCGTTGGTCGGCGCGCCGGCCACCTGCCCTGTCGTGCTTTTGTGCTCCATCACTCGGTAGGGGTCCATGCCGTCGGGATCGCAGATCGCGCCCTGGGAATCCGACACCCCGACGATGCGATAGCCGTCGTCGTGTAGCAGGCGCGCGCAGTGATAGGACGCGTTGCCGAAACCGAGCAGGGCGATGCTCGACTTCTCCGGCACCAGACCCAGCCTCTTTTCCAGGTGCCGCAGGACGACGTATCCGCCGCGCCCGGTGGCGTCGTCGCGGCCGAGCGAGCCGCCCAGGACGATCGGCTTGCCGGTGATCACCGCCGGCGTCTGCTCGCCGACGATGACGCCGTACTCGTGGGCCATCCAACCCATGATCATGGAATTGGTGTAGACGTCGGGCGCCGGGATGTCCCGGTCCGGTCCGATGAAGCGGGAGAAGGCGCGGGCATAGGCGCGGCTCAAGCGCTCCAGCTCGGTATGGGAAAGCGCGGTCGGATCGACGCTGACCCCGCCCTTGCCGCCGCCGAACGGCAGGTCCACGACGGCGCACTTGAAGGTCATCCAGAACGCGAGCGCGATCACCTCCTCCATGGTCACCGAGGGATGGTAGCGTATGCCTCCTTTGGTCGGGCCGCGGGTGTCGTCGTAGCGGCAGCGCCAGGCGGCGAACAACCGCAGGGACCCGTCGTCCATGCGGACCATCAGGCGGGCCGACAGGGTCTCTTGGGGATAGCTGAGCTTCTCATAGGCGTCGGCGTCGACGTGGAGGTATTCCGCCGCGTGCTGCAGGCGCCGGCGGGCGCGCTCGAACAGCGAAGGCCCTTCGACTATCGGCGCCGGAGCCTTCGGATTCGGAGAGAGTTGTTGCTCGGTATTTTCCACACTATTTCCTCCAGTATGGCTGATTGTGCCCCGATACCGCCCGGCAGGTAACATGCCCGCGCTCTGGGCGTGAGCATTCTACCGATGCGCTGTGTTGGAGCGGAGATTGGGCGCCGCAGCGTCCGATGACACGGTTGAACCGGTGCTTCAGGCATGGCCATCCCGTGGCGCGGCTGAATGTTGGGTAGCCGGATGGTCATGTTGGGACGGGTTTCGATCCGCGCCGATTGTTGCGGTGCAGGATGTCAGAAAACGGGTCACGGGGCAACGCATCCTCGGCCAATTGGAACGCGACGAATAGACCGCGCCGCACCACCTTCTCGCCGGTCTTGACCACCCTTGATCGGCCTTGACGCTCAAGCGCGCAGCGTGGTTATCGATCAAAGCTCCAGGGGCTTCGGCGGAGCCGAGGTCCGCTATAGGCTGACAGCAGCGGTGCGGGCGCGCACCCGCGCATCACCGGTATCTTCCGCGAAGGGGACGTCGGCGCATTACCGCCATCTTCGTCCGTGTCTTTGGCGGATCGCGCGTGAATCCGCGCTGTTCCAATTAAGAGCAATCCGTTCAAGCGAGGCGATGCGACTCGGCGAACGTGGACGACGATCAAAAGCCCTTCAGCCGGCGGTGGCCGTGTTCTGAGCCTCGCGCCTGCGGATCATCCACCAGACCGCGAGCGCGCCGATCATCTTCGACGCCGTCATGGCGGCGACGCCCGCCGCGGAGAACAACCCGACGCCGGCCAAGAAGACGGCGCTGTCGACGGGCGTCCCCAGCGCGCTCGAATAAAGAATCCGCTCGGACAGCGATTTGCCCGTGAAGCTGTAGACGGCCCAGTCGACAAGCTCGCTCACGGCGAACGCGGCCGCGCTTGCGATCGCGACAAAGGGATCGGCCATCACATAGCTGAGGATGGCGCCGGCCAGCATCGCCGCCAAAACGAAGTGCCCGATCTCGCGTTGGGCGAAGTCGCGGACGACGAAGACGAACCCGACGACGAGCGAGACCGGTGGCCACAGGGTGCCGCCGGGAAGCGCGACCAGGGGGACCACGGTGAAGGCCCAGTTCACCGCCACGATCAGGACGACGTAAAGGATCGTGTACTTGAAGCGCATGCCGCCCCGGCGATTTCGTTTCACGCTCGCGAGCGCGCTGGATACCATAGCGGCGCGAAGCGCGCGAGGTTGCTTCATGCACGATATCCTCATGCACGATGTCAAGGACGCCATCCGCGCCCGCGCCTCTGACGTGGGCTTCGCCGCCGTCAGGTTCGCGTCCGCCGAACGCGATCCGGCACGGGCCGGCGATCTTGACGTGTTCCTCGATAGGGGCCTCCACGGCGACATGGCCTGGATGGCGGCGACGCGGGCGAGGCGCGCCGATCCCACGGTGCTGTGGCCCGACGCGCGGACGGTGATCGCGCTCGGCGCCAACTACAGCCCCGACGACGATCCGCTCGCCGTTCTTTCCGACCGGGGCGCCGGCGCCATCAGCGTCTACGCCCGCAACCGCGATTACCACGACGTGCTCAAGAAGGCGTTGAAGGAGCTGGCGGGCTGGATCGCCACGACTTATGCGTGCGAGGTCAAGGTCTTCGTCGACACCGCCCCGGTGATGGAGAAGCCGCTCGCGGCCCAGGCCGGCGTCGGCTGGCAGGGAAAGCACACCAACCTGGTCTCACGGCGTTTTGGCTCTTGGCTGTTCCTGGGAGAGGTCTTCACGACGCTAGTGCTGCCCGTCGACGCGCCCGAGCGCGACCTCTGCGGATCGTGCGATCGCTGCCGCGCCGCCTGCCCCACCGGCGCGCTGACCGCGCCCTACCGCATAGATGCCCGGCGCTGCATCTCGTACTTGACCATCGAGCACAAGGGCCACATCGCGCGCGCGTTCCGCCGAGACATGGGAAACCGCATCTATGGCTGTGACGATTGCCTCGCCGTCTGCCCGTGGAACAAGTTCACCCAGGCTACCGGGGACGAGGCATATCGACCATCCCCCGGACTGGACGCGCCCCGGCTGGCCGAGCTCGCGTCTCTCGACGACGCCGCGTTCCGCAGCAAGTTCGCGCGCTCGCCGATCCTGAGGACCGGACGCGACCGTTTTTTGCGCAATGTGCTGGTCGCGATCGGCAACAGCGCCGATCCGGGGTTGGCGTCGGTGGCCCAAGCGCGCCTCGATGATGCGTCCGCGCTGGTGCGTGCGATGGCGGTCTGGGCGTTGGCGCGCCTTCTCGACGCGAACGCCTTCGCCCGGCTTCGCAGATCCCGGATGGCTGGCGAAGCCGACGCCCAGGTCCGCGCCGAATGGTACGGCGCTCCCGAGGCGCCGGAAACCGACGCCTTGACCCGCCCGTTCGGAGGCGTTAGCGAAGGTACGCTCGAAGCGTGAAATCGGCAGATGGTTGAAATCAACGAATCCCGGACCTGGCGTCGGATCGCCGCCAACGCGATCCTTTGCAGTGGCGTCTTGTTCTCGGTTGCCGCGATCGCGGCGGACGATCCCGAACCGGGCAAGAGCTTTCGCGACTGCGCGCTTTGCCCCGAAATGATGGTGGTGGGCGCGGGCAGCTTCATCATGGGATCCGACGAACGCCACGCAAACGAGCGCCCGGCGCATGAGGTGAGCATCGCCAAGCCCTTCGCGATCGGGAAGTACGAGATCACCTTCGACGAGTGGCAGGCCTACCTCGACGACGGCGGCTGTTCAACCCGCCCCGACGACCACAAATGGGGGCGCGAGCGGCGCCCCGTCATGAACGTCACCCACGCCGAGGCGGTGGGCTACGCCGCGTGGCTGGCGCTGAAGATCGGCAAGGTCTATCGCCTTCCCAGCGAAGCGGAATGGGAGTACGCGGCCCGCGCCGGCACCGAGACCGCTTTTTGGTGGGGAGACGAGGCCGGGGTGAACCGGGCGAACTGCCGTGACTGCGGCAGCGAATGGAGCAAAAAGAGCTCCGGGCCCGTCGGATCCTTCGCGCCCAATCCCTGGGACCTGTTTGATACCAGCGGTAACGTTTGGGAATGGGTGGCCGATTGCTGGAACCCCACCCACGACGGAGCCCCCCAAGACGGATCGGTGCGCCTCGACGGCGAGTGTCGCAACCGCGTGATGCGCGACGGCTCATGGTACTACTTCTCGAAGAACGCCCGATCGGCCTGGCGCTGGAAGAACGACGCCCGCGTCAAGAGTTACGGCATCGGCCTCCGCGTCCTTCGCGAGCTCGACTAGGGCGTTATCCGCTGACGTGGAATCGCACCGGCCCGCACGCCTACCCGGCCGCCGCCGGAATGGTACCCTTGGGGTGGCCGGGCGGGGGTGCGGGCTGGAGCCGACTACACCGATAATGCGCTAGGGCATGTACGCATCATTTGAAGGTCTGCTTCTGACCCCATAACAGACCTTGTGAGATCCCACCTGGGACTTCCGCAAATGACCCGAAGCGGACATCAAGAGCTTTATAATCGGAAAAAGAATCGAAGGGAGAAAGCCGTGCGCGGAAACAGCGACAAGGACTGGCTGGAACGGGTTTACCACGCCGAGGGGCGCGACGACCTGGCCCGGACCTACGACGAATGGGCCGAGGATTACGATACAGACGTCATCGCGTATGGATACAAGAACCCGGCCCTGGTGGCGGCCATGGTGGCGCGCCACGTCGATCCCGGGGACGGCGTCATTCTCGATGCCGGCGCCGGTACCGGCATCATCGGCGAGGTGCTGTCCGTCCTCGATTACCGTGAACTGGTCGCCGTGGACATGTCCGACGGCATGTTGGCTTTGGCGGACAAGAAGGGCGCCTACCGAGAAGTCCGCAACATGGTTCTCGGGGAACCCCTGGACTTCTCGGACGGGGCGTTCGCCTGCGTGGTCTGTGCCGGCACCCTGACGGTAGGCCACGCGCCGCCTGAATCCCTGCATGAGCTGGTGCGGGTCACGCGTTCCGGCGGTTTCATCATCTTCACGGTATCGCACCCGGCTAATCTGGACGACGGTTTCAAGGCCACGATGGACACCCTGGAGGCGGAGGGAAAATGGAAGTCGGTGGACGCCAGCGATGAATACCTCACCCTGCCCAACGCCCCCGAGGGAACGTCCCGGGTGTCCCGCGTCTACGTCTATCAGGCGGTGTGAACGCAACGCCTTCGAATGATCTTGAGTCCGCTTTATCGCGGAAAGCGGTCATCCCGTCGTAGGTGGTCGCACTTCCGCTTCTGACCCTAAGCAGACATTGAGCGCGACGAGTTGTACGTTAGGAGGCACCGAACAACGGTGGTTCCCCACAGTGATCTAGCGCATTTCCCGACGGCGCTGTTTTTTCTATCATCAGGCCAAATCGCAGGCCTTTGAGGAAATCTAATGGCGGACCGAGGCGTCGAACGCAGGCTGGCAGCGATTCTGGCCGCCGACGTGGCGGATTATACGCGGCTTATGGAAACGGACGAGGACGCCACCATTGACGCTTGGCGCTCGGCCCGGGCCCAGATTATCGATCCAAAGATCGCGTCGTTCGGAGGCCGTATCGTCAAGCATACCGGCGACGGGTTCCTGGCCGAGTTTCCGACCGTCCAGGACGCCGTGCGCTGTGCCGTGGAGATACAGGCCGAGTTGGGCGCCCGAAACGCCACCGTCGCCGACGATCGGAGGATGGATTTCCGTATCGGCATCAACATCGGCGATATCGCGGTCGACGACGAAGATATTTACGGTGACGGGGTCAACATCGCGGCCCGCCTGGAGGGCCTTGCCGACCCAGGCGGCATCTGCGTCTCGGGCGACGTCTACAATCAGGTTCGGAAACGGCTCGACTTGAGCTTCGAGGATTTGGGCGAGCAACGGGTCAAAAACATCGCCGAGCCCTTGGTGGCGTACCTGATCTCACCGCCCGACGTCCGCGCTCGGCGGCGGCGGACTCGGGAACCACCCGTCCGCCCGAAATCCACACCGCAAGCCGTCGCCGCGGTCGGCGACGGCGGCGAAGTCTCGGAGAAACGGCGCCTGAGCGCCATCATCCTCTGTTTGCTGATCGGATTGTTCGGTGGCCATCGGTTCTATCTGGGATACAAAGGCTCCGCCTATTTGCAGCTGTTCACCATCGGCGGTTTGAGCCTTTGGACCTTGGCCGATCTGGTCCTTCTCCTCACCGGCGAGTTGACCGACGGTAAGGGGCGGACGTTGAAGCGATGGCTGTGATTTGCGTGTGGCCGAGGTGTACGAAAGCAAACTGATTTCCGCACATCGTTGAGGCTGACCGCTGATCCGTCGACGTCTTGGCAAATCCGCCGACATTTTGAATGTCCGCTTTGCCACGTTAAGGGGACGCCGAACATGCGCAAATTGGAAGATCGCTCGTGACCCGGAGCGGACTTACACTCTATGGCGGTCTGGCTTGAGTCGGATGTGGCCACCCGCGGTGGGCCGTCTACCTTCGAAAGAGATAATTTTCTTGTGTTGGGTCAGCGTGTTGCCCTCGAAAATCGTTGGTTCGTTCGAAAAGATAGAGTTCGCATGTAGTATTGCCAACTCTGAACCGTCTCTTGTTTGCTACATCCGGAAGTGATCGCGGTTCAATCGAACGACCGCTCCTGGGTGACAAGCGGACATTTCGTCCCGCGGTGACCGCTTTACCCCGCATAGCGGACTATTTTCGAGGCAGGCGTTGAGGTCCGGTCCTGACCCAAGGCGGACCTCACAATGCCGGGACTTATTGCTTTAAGCTGCTGCGATCTCATAGGATTGCGACCTCATGGGATATTGTCGCTAACAAACCATGTGGATCCGGTTAAGGGGACGATTCCCTTGGGGCTCCCGTCACGAGGGGAACTTGAATGGACGAGACAGCGATCGACCGCGCAGCCATGGGACGATTGGCCAAAGCCCTGGTTTTTATTTGCGGCGCGGATAATTCGACGACGGTTGCCGTAGAGGCGGCCGCCGAGAGTGGTTCCGAGCGAGATATAAAGAAAGCCCGCGCGCTCTTTCTTAAATTGAAGCCTGGGGACCGCAGGGCAGCAATGACCATGCTCGACGATTGACCTCGTCTGGCGGACCCCTGTACGAATGTCCGCTTATGGCCAAAAGCCGACTTGGACGAAGTATCGCCGGGGCGTCCGGTCTCAAACCGAAACCAGACGTTCGCACGCAAATCCCAACCCGTTGCCCGTTTATGAGTCCACGATCTGGGGCATCGTCCGTTTCTGTGGAATCGCACCGGCCCGCGCCCCCGCCCGACCGCCTGCGAAATGGTATCATTGGGGTGGCCGGGCCGGCGTCGGGGCTGGTTCCGCCTAAACGGACAATGCGTTAGGGCCGTGTCGGCCGAGGAGTGCGAGATGAGTTCACTGAGAACCGATTGGAAGGGCGTGTTCCCGCCCATCGTTACCCCGTTCACCGAGACCGAAGAGATCGACGAGGCGGCTTTTCGCAAGGTGATCGATCTTCTTATCGAAGAAGGCGTCCACGGCATCGTCGTCGCCGGTTCGACCGGCGAGTGGTATTCGCTCGCGGACACGGAAGTGTCGCGTCTTCTCGAGGTCGCGAAGGAGCAGATCGCGGATCGGGTGCCGCTTCTGGCCGGAACCTCGTCCATGAGCACGCGCCATGCGGTGGCGCTGACGGAACGGGCTGCAAAATTGGGATGCGCCGGGGCGATGGTGCTGCCTCCGCCCTACGTGCTGCCGACCCCGGACGAGGTCGTTGCCCACTTCGAGGCGGTCGCGGACGTCGGTCTTCCGATCATGGTCTACAACAACCCGAAGCGGACCCAGGTCAACCTCGACGCGGCGCTCATGGAACGCATTGCCGCGTTCGAATCGGTCGTCGCCATGAAGGACAGCGTCAAGGATCTCTACCAGGCGAGCGAGACCATCAAGCGCGTCGGCGACCGGGTCGCGTACTTCACGGGCATGGAGCCGTATGGAAACGCGATACTCGAACGCGGTGGAGTCGGGTTCGTCTCGATGATGGCCAACATCTGCGGCTCGGACGTGGTTGCGTACTACGAGCACGCCAGCGCCGGGCGCTGGACCGAGGGACACCGGCACCAGCACGTAATCGAGGGGCTTTACGAGATCGACCTGGCGTTCGGCCGGGGAATCTACCCGACCGTCAAGGCGTGCATGAACATCTTGGGACGGCACGGCGGGCATTTGAGGCGGCCGTACCTGGATATCGAGGACCACGAGACGTTGGGGAAATTGGCCAAGGCGCTCGCCGATCTCGGCCTCGCGGCCGAAGCGAGCGCCGCCGCCGATTGAACGATACGCGCGAGTTCCGCGCTCTAGGCGATCAGCGGGCGCGCTCGAGAAGCCGCTTCAGGAAATCTTCCGCCTTGGGCGCCGCCTCCCCGCCGGGCGGGGGCGGGGGGAGTTCCCCTTCCCTCGCAGGGGCCGTGCCCGCCGTCGGTGGCGAGCTTGCGGGCGCCTTTGGCGCGCCTATGAGACCGGGGAGTACGCGCTGGAGCACGGACCCGATCCCAGGTGTCTCCAGCACCTTGTCGAGCGGTTTGATCCCGGTTTTCGGCACCGCGCCGCCGGACGGCTCTCCTCCCAGCCCCAGCTTGACGTTGGGGGCGTCGAGCGGCCCTCTGATCTCGAACGGGACCACTTGTCCGACCCCGCCCTTGCGGGCGAGAAGCTGCGTGATCAGGTTCTGGGCCAATGTCACTTTTCCGGTCACGTCGATGCCCCAACCGCCGAGATCGACGGTGCCTGCCGCCTCGCCGACGCCGAGATTGGAGGAAAGCCGGAGGTCGTCGGACCGCGCCCTACCGTCCGCGATTCGGAAGGTTCCGCTGATGTCGGCGAGCCCGTTCTCCGGGCCGCCGCCAAGCACTCCGCCCAACTGGTTGAGGCCCTGAACGAGGCCCAGCGCCGCCGCAATCACGGTGCCTTGGGAAGCCTCGTTGACGTCGAGCCGGCTGAGCGACAGCGAGGCGGTGCCGTCGAGGGCCGAGACGAGATCGGCGACGCTGGCACCCGCGCTCTGGAGCTTCGCATCCACGTTCATGGCCCCCGTGGCGGCGCGCTTATCAGCCACGGCGCCGAGCGCTTCGCGGACGTCGGCGTTCGCAAGGGCGACATTGACCTCGACCACGTTGGGGCGCGCACCCTGGGGCTGCGTCCGGACCACGCCCTGCGCCTGAAGCGCGCCGCCGAAAAGCGTTCCGGAAAGTGATTTCACGTCGAGCACGCCCGCCTGCAAGGTGGCGTTGACGCTGACGTCGCGAAGTGTGTAACGCCCGTAGCCGATCGAGAGAGCTTGGAGACGCAGGTCCCCGTCGGCCTGCGTCAGCGCCGCGAGGTCGATGGCCTCGGTGGGCCAGCGGCCGCCGCCGGCCGCTGCGGCGATGCGCCGAAACAGGCCCGAAGGCCCGTTCGCGCGCCGAGGCCCGGACGCGGCGGGGACGAGGCCGCCGAAACCGGGGCGAAGCGGGACCCGGACGCGCGCGGTGCGGACCGCCGGCACGAAGGGGTCGACCACGATCTCGCCCGCCCGCAGCTCCGCGCTCACGCGCGGACGGGCCCCGTCCCACGCGAGATCCGCGTTGCCCTCGACGACGACCGCGCCCACCGCGGCCTTCAGTCCCTCCAGACGCAGCGACCCGCGCCCCACCTCCACGCCCACCTCGAAGGCGACGGCGCCAACGGCGCCGACGGGGCGGTAATCAGAATCGAGACGCGCGAGCAGCGCCTTCAAGTCAGGGTGAGTGGCTTTGACGTCGAACGCGACGCCGGTGAGAAGGTTCAGAAGACTCGGCGTCGCGGAAACCGAAACGGCACCGCCGGTTGCGGTGATGCGCGCCTCAACGGCCGATTCCAGCATGGTTCCATCGAGGGTCGCGACCGCCGAGACGGGACCCAATTTGGCGGGCGGCACCGGTGAGTCGATGCGCATGAGCCGCAACAATCGCGCGACGTTCGCCGCCTTGAATTCGACGCGGGCGTTCGAGAATTCGGGCACGCCCACGAATCCGGCGAACGTTCCCGACACCATCGCGCTCGCCCCCGCCGCGTCGGCGATGCTGGCGCGACGCACCTCGAGCCTACCGTCGACCAGAGTTCCGTCGAACCGAATGTCCTTCAAGGCCGTGCTCTGGACGATGACGCTGCCCACCTGCAGCTTGAGGTTGGCGTCGAACCGATTGAGCACGCCGAGCCCCGGAAACGGCGCTTCGGTAGCGGGCTTGCGGGCGGCATCTTCGGCCGGCGCGGTTTCCGCCGTCGCCTTTTTCGCAACCTCTTGCGGCGACGCCGATGCGCCGTCGACCGCGGCGTCCGTGCGGTAGGAATCGAGGCTGATCTTGTCCACCGACAGATTGGCGCCGAAGGCGGGACGCGCGCGCAGCGCCACCGTTGCCGCGCCCGTGAGGCGGGAATTGTCGAGGGTCAGGTCGAGATCGGTGATGCGCACCTCCTCGGGCGTGACGTTGACGCCGGCCTTGAGGGTGAGCTTGCGCAACCGGTCGCTCGGTGCGTCGGGGGCGGTCACGCCGAGCCACACGAGCACGCGGCGAAGATCGCTGACCGAGGCTTCCACCTCGCCCTCAAAGGTCGTGCGCCCTTTGTCGATGGTCACGAAACCGAATGCGGCGGCTTCGGAGCTTCCGGGAAGCTGGGCGGACACGTGGCTGACCGTGATCTCTCCGCCCGCGAGCTCGGCAGCGGCGCGGACACGGCGGACGATTCCGGCTCGGAGCGTGATCGCGTCGACTGAAACGTCCAGGGTTCCGCTGATTCCGGCGGGTATCGCGAACGGCTGCGCCGGCGGCGGCGGCGGTCCCGTCGGCGGCGCGAGCGTGATCGACGCGCGTGGTCCGCTGTCGTTCCTTTTCGCGCTCGCGGTTTCGCGCTCCGGCCCGGGCGCGGCCGCGGCCGCGGCCGCGGTGGGCGGCATGGCCAGCCACTCGTCCAGGTTCACGTGGCGGGCGCCGAGCTTGACGGCGAACGTCGCGCCTTCGGCGAACGTCATCGTTGCCTCGCCCTTCACCTGCGTTTCGCCCAAGCTCAGCATCAGATTCTGAACGTCCGCCCGTTCGGCGGACGCGACCACCTCGCTTTCGAACCGGAAGGCCTGGGCGAGGAAACCGGGCAGTCGCCCGTCGCCCGCAGCGAAGCGGGCGAACTCGGCCAGGTTTTCGCCGCTGCCCTTGAGGGTGCCCTTGAACTTGGGTTGGGTGGCGAGGCCGACCACGGTGCCGCTGAGCTTCATCTCGATCGCGCCGCTTGCCGTTGTCAATGAGACGTCCAGGGGAACGGTGCGCTCGTGGATCACGCGGCCGATCGTCGCCGCGAAACCGAGCGGGATTTCGCGCACCACGATTTCCCCGGCGATTTCGAACGGACCGCTGAGTGAAGCGGCCGCGAATCGGGCGTTGATCCCGTCGAGCCGCTCCACCCGAGCGGTGGTCTGATCGCGGAACACGACCGTGCCGTTCTCAACCACGAAGTTGTCGAGCCGCACGCTGGGCTCGGTCGCTTCGTCAGCCCTCTCGTCGGCCGCATCCGGCGTGCCGTCGGCCGCGGCCAGGGGTTCCGCCGTCGGTGTGACGGTGCGCGGGAACTCCCAGTTCTTCCGGCCGTCAGCCAGGATCTCGAACTCGAATACGGGCTCGACCAATTTGACCGTCTCCACCTGGACGTTGCCGGTGACCAACGGGCCGAGCGCGACGCGGGTCTCGAGGAGCGCGAGGCTCACCATGTCTGCGGCGGTTCCACCATCGATGTTGGCGAGCCTCACGTCATGGGCGACGAGAGCGGGCGCCGGCAGCAATGTGATCTCGACGTTTCCTTCGATCACCAGCTCGCGACCGGTGAGCGACGCGGCCCGCCGGGCGATCTCGTCCTTGTACTGGTTCCAGTCGATGAAGCTCGGGACGACTAGAATTGCCGCCACAAGGACAACCACGAGCCCTATAACGGCGGAAAGAAAGAACCTCACCGCGAACGCTCCATTGCCGGAGGAAGGGCCAAGGACGCGAGGCCCCGGTCGATGCCGGCGTGGCCCTCGGCGCCGGGCGTCGATCCTAGAGCACTATCCAACCAGATTGAATCAATTTGATGGCGGCAAATCGGTTTGTCCTCGCTGCGGTGCCATAGGGCGCGTGTCGCAACCAACCCGCGGAGGCGATTCACCACCAGGAAATCGATTCAACCTGGTCGGATAGTGCTCTAAACGACCAGGATCTTCCCGGGGTTCATGATGTTGTCGGGATCCAAGGCCCGCTTAAGCGCGCGCATGACGCTCACCGCCTCGCCGTGTTCGGCCGTCAGGAACTCCATCTTTCCGGTGCCGACGCCGTGTTCGCCGGTGCAGGTTCCGTCCATGGCGAGCGCCCGCATCACCATCCGTTCGTTGAGGCGCTTCGCCTCGGCCAACTCGTCGGCGTTGTCGGGGTCGAGCAGCATGACCACGTGGAAGTTGCCGTCGCCGACGTGTCCGACGATGGGCGCGATCAGAAACGACTCGTCGATGTCGCGGCGGGTCTCGACGATGCACTCGGCGAGCCTCGAGATCGGCACGCAGACGTCGGTCGCAAGACCCTTGGACCCCGGGCGCAGCGCGAGGCACGCGTAATAGGCGTCATGGCGCGCCTGCCACAGGCGTGCGCGCTCTTCCGCATCGGTCGCCCACTGGAAGCTTTTGCCTGCGTGTTCGCGCACGAGCGCTTCGACGATCTGGGCTTGCTCGACGACGCCGCGCGTCGTCCCGTGGAACTCGAAAAAGAGCGTCGGCATCAAGTCGTAACTCAAGCCCGAGAACCGGTTGATGGCATCCATACTAACTTCGTCCAGAAGCTCGATCCGGGCCACCGGGACGCCGCATTGGATCGTCTCGATCACCGTGCTCACCGCCGAATCCAGGTCCGCGAAGGCGGCGACGGCGGCCGATGTCGCCTCCGGAATTCCGTGCAGGCGAACCGTCACCTCGGTGATCACGCCGAGCGTCCCCTCGGAGCCCACGAACAGCCGCGTCAGATCGTACCCGGCAGCAGACTTGCGCGCGCGCCGGCTGGTCCGGATCAGGCGCCCGTCGGCGAGCACGACGCTGAGCCCCAGCACGGTCTCGCGCATGGTTCCATAGCGGACCGCGTTGGTTCCCGAAGCCCGAGTCGCCGCCATGCCCCCGAGGGTGGCGTCGGCGCCGGGATCGACGGCGAAGAAAAGCCCGGTGTCGCGCAGAAAACTGTTCAGTTTCGAGCCCGTGACGCCGGCCTGAACCGTGGCGTCCATGTCTTGCGCGTTGAGTGCGAGGACCGCGTCCATGCGCGAAAGATCGACGCACACTCCGCCGTGGACTGCCGCCACTTGCCCCTCGAGCGAGGTGCCGACTCCGAAGGGAATGACGGGAACGCGCTTATTCGCACAGGCGCGGACCAGCGCGCACACTTCTTCGTTGTCGGCGGCGAATACCACGGCGTCGGGCGCATGGGCCTCGTGATAGGATTCGTCGCGCCCGTGCTGTTCGCGAACCGCATCGGTCAGAGACAGCCGATCGCCGAAGATTGCGCGCAGTTCTTCGAGCAGGCCGTCCTTCAGCGCCGCGTCTTGGCCGCCCTTTGCCATGTCTCTCCTCTTACCTGTTCCGGCGAGGCTACGGCTCGGCCGGAATGCCCTCAAGAGCCGCCTGAGCCGGATGTCTCAGCGCCGGGCGGGTGTCGGCGCCGGGCACTCGCGCTCGAAGAATTGCCCATAAAGCCCCTTGAGCCGCGCCGTCATCGGGCCCGGCCGCCTCCCGGTGATGACGCGCCCGTCCACCTCGGTCACAGGCGTGAGGCTCCCGAGGGTGCCGGTCACGAAGGCCTCGTCGGCGCCGTACACTTCGGTGAGCGAGAAGTCCTTCTCGAGGACCGAAATCCCGTCGCCACGGCCAATCTCTATGACGTGGCCGCGCGTGACCCCGTTCAGGCAGTACTTGCCCGTCGACGTCCACACCTCACCTTTTCGGACGATGAAGAAGTTGGTCGAATTGCAGGTGCTGACGAAGCCTTCTGGATCGAGCATCAGCGCCTCGTCGGCGCCAGCGTTCAATGCCTGCACCAGGGCCGTGATGCAGTTGAGCTTGCTGTGCGAATTCAGCTTCGGGTCCTGGGTGTCCGGGTGCGCGCGGCGCACGCTTGAAGTGAACAGGCGAACGCCCAGGGTGTCGGCCTCGGGCGCCTTCAGCTTGTGCTCGGCGATGATGACCACGGTGGCGGGTCCCACGGTCAGACGCGGGTCCTGATGCGGCGTGCTCTTGACGCCGCGGGTCACCATGAGCCGGATGTGGACGTCCGATTCCATCGCGTTGGCCTCGACGGTTCGGTAGAGCGCCTCGGTCACCTCGGCCGGCGTCATTCCGATGTCCATGCCGATGGCCTTGGCGCCCTCGAAGAGCCGGTCGAGGTGTTGGTCGAGAAAAGCGATCTTTCGGTTGTGCAGGCGCACGCCCTCCCAGACGCCGTCTCCCAATACGAAACCCGAATCGAAGACCGAGACCTTGGCCTCGTCGCGGTGGACGAGTGCGCCGTTGACGTAGATTTGAACGTCGGCGTTGCGCGCGTCCTCAATGGTCTCGTGCGTTCCTCTCGCCATGGCGCGTCGGCCTCTCGGTTCTTCCTAGAGCGGATCGCGTTTGATCGGAACCGCTATACGCTTGCGATCAAACGCGTGAAACCATTCGATTTCAACAGAGTAGACCAGATCGTGGCCGGCGGATCGCGCCTACGCGACCCCGACCGATCACGATCTTGTCTAGAATGACTCGGCCCAGGGCCTGAGATCCATCTCAAGCGTCCAAGCGCTGCGGTGCTGGCGATGCAGCGCCAGGTAATTCTCGGCGATCGCGTCGGCGTCCAAAAGGGCGTCGGGTCCGCGTCCGACCGCGAACGCGGCGTCGCGTTCGGACATGATCACGCCGTCGATGATAACGTGGGCGACGTGCACGCCCCGCGATCCCAGCTCGCGGGCCATGCTTTGCGCCAGCGCCCGAAGTCCGAACTTGCCCACCGCGAGGTTGGCAAAGTTCGCGGCCCCGCGCAGAGACGCGGTCGCGCCCGTGAATACGATGGTTCCGCGACCGGCCTCGGCCATGGTCCGCGCCGCGGCGCGCCCGACGAGGAAACCGCCGAGGCAACCGACCCGCCAGCAGGCCTCGAACTCGTCCGTCCCGATATCGAGGATCGCCCGCGGGACGAAGGTGCCGGCGTTGTAGACGACGAGTGCCGGATCGCCGAGGTCCGAAGCAATCTGGGCGAACAACGCATCGACCGCCGCCTCGTTCGTGGCATCGCAGGCGTAAGCACGAAAATCGCCGCCGGACGACGCCAGCGCGTCCACTAGCGGCGCAAGGCGGGCGGAATCGCGCGCAGCCAGGCCGACGTTCATGCCGGCGTCCGCGAACCGCCGCGCGAGCGCCGCGCCCAATCCCGGGCCGACGCCGACGATCAGCGCCGTCTCGCGTTCAGCCATTACCCCTCCGCCGCCGCCGGGTCGCACGCAGCCGACCGCCGGCCCGGGAGGGACGCGCGCGCGCTGGTGTTCTCGCGCTCAGATCCGTTTTCCCTTTACGGCGTCGCGAAGCTCGCCAATGCGCTCGTCGAGCCCAGGCATGAGGGGGTAGATCTTGCGCACCTCCTCGAGGGCCGCGACGGCCCCGTTTTCGTTTCCGATGGCGCCGTAGATGAGGCCCAGACCCGACAGCGCCCCGAAATGGCGGGATTCGAGCGCGAGGGTGCGTTGGATGTCGCGCACCGAGGAGTCGTACTCGCCCATGAGGTAGTAGAACGTGGCGCGTTTGTTCCAGCCCTCGGCAAGTTCGGGTCGGCGTTCGACGACGGAATCGAAGGCCAGAAGCGCGCCTGCGTAGTCGCCACCGCCCATGGCCCGGATCCCCAGCTTCATCTCGGTGTCCACGTCGACGTCGCCGCTTTCCAGCCAAATCCCCCAAATGTCCTGCTCGATCGCATAGGCTTCGAGAGTGTTGGGCGTCTCCTTCAAGCGCCCGAACAGGGTGTCGAGACGCACGTCGTCCTGTCCCGCCGCCGCGGGCGAAGCGAGCGCGAGCGCAAACGCGAACAGCCATGCGCGGATGCCGAAGCTCATGGATTCACGTTACGCGCCCGCCCCGTTGTTGCCAAGTCTCGGGCGCGTGGGCGGCAAGCTCGCGCGGTGGCGGCCCGCCCGTCGCCCAGTCGAGCAGCTCGACCGTGTGCACCACCGCGACCGGCGCAGCGCCCGCAAGCTGGACGACGCAGCCGATGTTGCCCGTCGCGATCACGTCCGCGCCCAGCGCGGCCAGCGTGGCCGCCTTGCGCGCGCGCAACGGCTCGGCCAATTCGGGCCGCAGCATGTTGTAGGTGCCGGCCGAGCCGCAGCACAAATGGGCGTCCACGGGCTCGCGCACGCGGAATCCGGCGCTGCTCAACAGCCGCGACGGCGTCTCGCGAATGTGCTGGCCGTGGGCGAGCGAGCACGCGGCGTGATAGGCGACGACCGGCAACGACGCTGGCGCCGTCCCCGCCCCCGCCGCGCCGGCGAATCCCAAATCGTCGATCACTTCCGTAACATCCCTCGCGAGCGCCGCGATCTTTGAGGCGATCGCGCCGAGCTCCGCGTCGTCGCGCAGCAGGTGCGCGTAATCCTTGACCATGGTGCCGCAACCGGACGCGGTGACAACCACGGCGTCGAGCCCGCCGCCTGCGAGCGTGTCGTGGAGCGCGCGGACGGCGGCGCGCGCGGATGCGCGCGCGTCCTCGCTGCGGCCCATGTGGTGGACCAGAGCCCCGCAACACCCGAACCCCTCGGGTACGACGACCTCGCACCCCATACGCGTAAGCACGCGCGTGGCCGCCTCGTTGATGGCGGGGCGCAGAACCTGTTGCGCGCAGCCGGGCAGGATCGCGACGCGCTTGCGGCGTGGCCCTATGGCGGCAAAGGTCTGCGGCCGGTCGCCCGCGGACGGCGGGATGACGCGCCCTGGCGCCAGCGCGAGGGCGGCGCGCCAGCGGACCGGAAACAGCCGCCGGAAAGGGCGCGTGAGCGCGCCGGCGATGAGCGCGAAGCGGAACGCCCAGGGCCTGGGAAGCACGGCTGCCAAGAGTGCGCGCAGGATTCGTTCGCCTAAGGGGCGGACGAAGCGCGTCTCGATGCGGGCGCGGGCGATGTCGACCAGGTGCATGTAGTCGACCCCCGACGGGCACGTGGTCATGCACGCAAGGCACGAAAGGCAGCGGTCGATATGCCCCGCCACCTTCGCACTGGGCGAGCGATCGCCTTCGAGCATGTTCTTGATCAGGTAGATGCGCCCGCGTGGGCTGTCCAGCTCGTCGCCCAGCTCAACGTAAGTGGGACAGGTGGCGAGGCAAAATCCACAGTGCACGCAGGCGCGCAGGATGGCGTCGGCGTCGCGGATGTCGGCGTGGGCGAGCTGGTCGGCGGTGAAATGGGTCTGCACGTGCACGCGCCCTCAAGCCTGCGCCATGCGCCCGGGGTTAAGGACGTGGCGGGGATCGAAGCTGTCCTTGATGCGCTCCGTCAGGGCCGCCAGCGGCGCGGGTTGGGGTTGGAAGACGGGCACCGCGGCGCGCACGTCGGGGCCCGCTCGAACGAGCATCGCGTGGCCGCCGGTATCCCGAATCGCGCCGCGAACCGTCTCGTGGCCCGCATCCGCCAGCGCCGGAATCGCAAGCCAGATCAGGCCGCCGGCCCAATCGTAGAACACCGTTCCGCCCGTAGCATTCGCGATCCGCCCGCCGACACCCGCGCCTGTCGCCGGCGGCACCGAAATCCGCCAGACCTGACGCGCGTCGGCGGCGAAGAACGAGACGTCGCGAACCTCGCGCCACAGCGAACGCGATTGGGGCGGTCCCAGCGCCTGGGTCGGGCCGAATGTGGACGCGAGGTCGCCGACGGCGCGCATCCGCGCCGCGACCGACGGCGCGGGCCCTTCTATCCGAATCGCCGTCGCCGCGGCGCCAAGGCCCGAGACGGCCTCGTTCGACGAAACGCGCGCGACGGCCGCGGGAAGATGGGCCGCGCCCGAAATGTCGTATGGGCCGTTCATCACCGCCGACATGGCGGCCACGGCCCGGGCGTCGGCGAGGCCGGCGATCAGCACCGTGCACTCGTCGTCTGGCGACGGAAGCGCCCGCAAGACCACGTGTGTCAGCACCGCGAGCGTCCCGAATGAACCCGCGATCAGTTTCGACAGATCGAAGCCCGTGACGTTCTTGACGACGCGGCCTCCCGACTTGAACGCTTCTCCGCGGCCACTGACGGCGTTAAAGCCGAGGAAGTGGTCTCGCGCCGCGCCCGCCATGATGCGCCGCGGGCCCGAGAGATTGCATGCAAGCACGCCGCCGACCGTGCCCCGGCCGGCCGGCTCGCCGAGCAGGGGACCGAGATCCGGAGGCTCGAAGGCGAGCATCTGCCGGTTGGCCTCGAGCGCGGCCTCGAGTGCCGCGAGCGGCGTCGCCGCGCCCATGCCGACCACCAGCTCGTCCGGCTCGTAGAGGTCGATACCCGAAAGCGCGCTTAAGTCGAGTTCGCGCGCTACCTCGCACGGGCGGCCAAGGTTCCGCTTGCTGCCGGCCGCCACCACCTCGACCGGCTGGCCGATCGCGAGCGAGTCCGCGACCGCCTCAAGCACGTCGCCGGCGTCGCGTGGCGAGAGAATATCGGTCATGGCGCTCGGCAGACGCGTTCAGAACCGCGGGATATCGGGGAAGCGAACCTGGCCGGCCCGCACGTGGAGCCGGCCCAACTCGGCGCAGCGGTGCAGAATCGGGTACACCTTGCCGGGATTGAGAAGGCCTTCGGCGTCGAAGGCACACTTCACGCGCTGCTGGTGGTTCAGGTCGTCCTCGGTGAACATGAGGCCCATCAAGTCGCGCTTCTCGACGCCGACGCCGTGCTCGCCGGTCAAGACTCCGCCGACCTCGACGCACAGCTTGAGGATTTCGGCGCCGAACGCCTCCGCGCTTTCCAACTCGCCCGACCGGTTGGCGTCATACAGGATCAACGGGTGCAGGTTTCCGTCACCGGCGTGAAAGACGTTGGCGACCCGAAGGCCGTGGCGGCGCGACATCTCGGTCATGCGCCGAAGCACCTCGGGGAGCCGGCGGCGGGGAATGGTTCCGTCCATACAGTAGTAGTCGGGTGAAATCCGCCCGACCGCCGGAAACGCCGCCTTGCGTCCGGCCCAGAACAGTTCGCGTTCCTCATCATTCGCGCTCACGCGCAATTCACCGGCACCCGATTCCCGCGCGATCCCGGCCACCCGGTCCACGAGATGGGCGACCTCCGCCTCCGGCCCGTCGAGCTCGACGATCAACAGGGCCTCCGCGTCGCGCGGATAGCCCGCATGGACGAAATCCTCGGCCGCGTGAATGGCGGGCCGGTCCATCATCTCCATACCGGCCGGGATGATGCCCGCCCCGATCACCTGGGCGACGCAGGCGCCCGCGGTCTCGCTCGACGGGAAACCGGCGAGAAGGGCACGCGCCGTCTCCGGCCTGGGAAGGATGCGGACCGTGACCTCGGTCACGACCCCGAGCAGGCCCTCGGAGCCGGTGACCAGACCAAGAAGGTCGTAGCCTTCGCTGTCCAGGTGCTTGCCGCCGACCCGAATCACCTCACCCGTGATCAGCACCAATTCGAGGCCGAGCAGGTTGTTGGTGGTAAGGCCGTATTTCAGGCAGTGAACCCCGCCCGAGTTCTCGGCGACGTTGCCGCCGATCGTGCACGCGATCTGGCTCGAGGGATCGGGGGCGTAATAGAAGCCTTGCGCCTTGACGGCATCGGTAATGCCGAGATTCGTCACGCCGGGCTGGGCGACGACGCAGCGGTTGTCGAGGTCCACATCGAGGATCCGTTTGAACTTTCCGAGTCCGAGCGTGACCGCGTCCGCCAACGGCAACGCGCCGCCGGAAAGCGAGGTCCCGGCGCCGCGCGGCACCACCTTCACGCCTTCCGCGTGGCACAGCTTCAGGATTAGCGAGACCTGCTCGGTCGTCTCGGGCAGGACGACGATGAAGGGAAGCTGGCGGTAGGCGGTGAGGCCGTCGCATTCGTAGGCGCGCATCTCGTCCTCATCGACGATCACGCCTTCGGCGGCTACGATATCGCGAAGTTGGCCGACAATCGCGTCGCGGCGGCCTATGATGCTGGCGTCGGGGTCCGGCATACGCATGGCGTCACGCTTCCCGGGCGCGCAACGCCGCCGTCGACGTTAGAGCACACGCC
>PVBE012933961.1_pt1 | contig 69084 bp, 67 predicted proteins | sample 1631181 | NCBI WGS metagenome assembly PVBE01 (sample SAMN08397723, study PRJNA350692) | Marine metagenome, whole genome shotgun sequencing project. | isolation source: water | place: Pacific Ocean | collected 2012-04
CGCCCAGTATTTGCTCCACTGGTCTGCAGCAATAACGAAAACCGCGCTCAGAGCTACCCAAAACGACGTCGGTGCTTTTTGAGACGTAGCCACAAGGTCAACGCCACGACATGCCGGTGGCTTTCTCCTCAACGCGCTTGTCAGCGTGTGGGATCGCTTCTAACCGTTCCTTCGGTATCGGCAGCCCCGAAACCACACTTGTTCCGTATGTATCTTTCTTGATTCTTTCAAGCGCATCGTCGATTTCTTGAATCGCAGCTCGAGCTTGTGCGGAGAGCTGCAGATCTCGATCACGTTCAACAGCGATTGAATCCCCTTCTCCTGATTCTTCGTCAAACTGAACGTCGCCCGGTTCGCGATCTCTGGCCAACTGATCAGCTTCGGCCTCGAGGAATTCGGCATGGCGGGTGTAGCTAGCTCTTTCCGTCAACAGAGCTTCTCGTTGCTTCTTCAACCATGCTGCATTGAAACGCGCCTTGGCAGAAATTTTCTTCTTAGCAGGAGCCTTCTTAGCCACTGCCTTCTTAGCCACTGCCTTCTTCTTTGCCACTGCCTTCTTCTTTGCCATAACTCACCTGCCGAATACTCGGGTTCGAAAAGGTGTCGCATCATATCGCCGTAGCGGCCATTCACCGCGGACTGTCTCAAGAACGTTGAAATAACAGCCAAACAAATTCCAGACGGTAACTTGAATGATTGCATGCCTTACCAGGACCAACAATGAGCACTTCAAATGACACTCCCTACCCACGAGTGCCAAACAGAGCCTACTTCCCTGCTATTGAACGTGCCGTTCTGGACCGTTGGGCTGAAAACAACACTTTCCAGGACTCCGTCGATAGTCGACCTGAAGATGAAGAATACGTGTTCTATGACGGGCCTCCATTTGCTAATGGCCTTCCCCACCACGGTCATCTCCTGACGGGGTACGTGAAAGACGTAGTTCCTCGATACCAAACAATGCTGGGCAAGCGGGTCGATAGGCGGTTTGGGTGGGACTGTCACGGGCTGCCTGCCGAGATGGAAACCGAACAAGAGCTTGGTGTGAGCGGTCGGGTAGCCATCACCGAACACGGAATCGAAAACTTCAACGCCAGTTGCAGAGAATCGGTCCTCAAATACACGGCTGAATGGCAGGAAACAGTTACTCGCCAGGCTCGGTGGGTGGACTTTGAGAACGACTATAAGACCATGGATCTGACATACATGGAGTCGGTGATGTGGGCCTTTAAACAACTTTGGGACCAAGGCCTGATCTACAAGGCCTTTCGTGTGATGCCTTACTCGTGGGGCGCAGAGACTCCGTTGTCTAACTTCGAAATTCGTCTTGATGATGCAACTCGACCACGGCAAGATCCTGCCATCACTGTTTGGTTCGAACTGGATAGTGAAGGCATAGACGAGGCTGAAGCAAATCAGCCCATCCGCCTATTGACGTGGACCACGACGCCTTGGACCCTGCCGTCCAACCTTGCTGTCGCCGTTGGTCCCGAAATCGATTACGCACTTATCAAGACAACCGACGCACAATGGATCCTAAGTTCCGACTGCCTTGAAAAATACGCTGAAGAACTAGGTGACTACGAAGTGATCCGAACTTTGCCGGGTTCTGAACTCGTTGGCCGCAGCTATGCGCCATTATTTAACTTTTTTGACGAAAGAGAAGAGGCTTTCCGGGTTTTAGCAGCTGACTTTGTGGATACAACTGAGGGAACCGGGGTCGTTCACATGGCGCCTGGTTTCGGAGAAGATGACCAGATCGTCTGTGAGGGGAATGGGATCGAAATCGGAGAAGCAGTTCCGGTAGACGACCAAGGGCGATTCACAAGCATCGTCACGCCGTGGGCTCAAGAGAATGTTTTCGATGCAAATCCGAAAATAATTCAACATTTGAAGGATTTGAACAAGGTTTTACGTCACGACACCTACGAACATAACTACCCACATTGTTGGCGGACCGACACACCAATCATCTATAAGGCGATTTCTTCTTGGTACGTCGAAGTGACCAAAATTCGGTCCCGCCTTCAAGAGATTAACCAGGAAATCAATTGGGTCCCTTCTCATGTGAAAGACGGTCGATTTGGCCAGTGGCTTGCCGGAGCTCGAGATTGGTCCATCAGCCGCAACCGCTTTTGGGGATCTCCGATACCAATTTGGGTGAGCGACAACCCCGACTATCCGCGAACGGACGTGTACGGAAGCCTCGACGAATTGGAAGCAGACTTTGGAGTTCGACCCACCGATCTCCATCGGCCGTTTATCGATGACCTAACTCGACCCAATCCAGACGACCCAACGGGCGAAAGCATGATGCGGCGCGTCCCAGAAGTTCTCGACTGCTGGTTCGAATCCGGATCGATGCCCTTTGCACAAGTGCACTACCCATTCGAAAACAAGCAGTGGTTTGAGGAGCATTTCCCTGCTGACTTCATTGTTGAGTACATCAATCAAACCCGTGGCTGGTTTTACACGTTGCACGTATTGGCAGGAGCACTATTTGATCGGCCTGCCTTCCAAAACGTCATCTGCCACGGGATTCTGTTAGCAGAAGACGGAAACAAACTCTCTAAGAGACTGCGGAACTACACCGAACCAACGGAAATCTTCAACGCCCAAGGTTCCGACGCTCTGCGTTGGTATCTGATGTCGACAAACATTGTGAGAGGTGGCGACACTCGTATCTCCGACACCGGTATTGATGATGTGACTCGTCAGGTCTTAATTCCTGTATGGAACGCCTACTCGTTCTTCACTCTTTATGCCAACGTGGATGGCCACAAAGCAGTCACCCGAACTGATTCGCAGCATCTGTTAGATCGCTATCTGCTTGCCAAGACACGATCACTCGTCGAACAGACGACTAGTGCCCTCGACGCATACGACCTTCCTGGGGCGGCATCAGAAATCCAAGCCTTTATCGATGCGCTCAATAACTGGTACATCCGCAGATCTCGTGACCGGTTCTGGGGGCCGGAAGGCGGTGGTCAGGGAGATGCTGACGCATACGACACCCTCTACACGGTGCTCACGACTTTCACCCGAGTAGCAGCTCCCTTCCTACCGATGATCATGGAGGAAATCTATGGGGGCTTGACTGGCGGAGATAGCGTCCACCTGCAGAGTTGGCCCAACCCAGACGAACTACCCGAAAATCCTGACCTGGTCTCCAGGATGGATCAGATACGGGAAGCCGCGTCGATGGCCCTCCGACTCAGAGAAGATGCTGGGCTACGGGTGAGGCTGCCACTGTCGTCAGCCACAATCGCTGGCAAACATGCCTCTGATTTGGCGGAAGTAGCGCAATTACTGGCGGAAGAGATCAACGTCCATGACGTCATTTTGACTGAAGATATTGGTGAGCTCGCCAACTTGAGTCTGCGACCCAACGGCAACGTCCTTGGTCCCCGGCTCGGAGGTGATGTGCAAAAGGTTTTCGGAGCAGCCAAGAAAGGTGAATGGGTCCTTATCGCCGACGGGAGAATCGAGGTAGCTGGACATACCCTCGATTCAGGCGAATACGAACTTGCTCTCGAACCGAACGACCCTATAAGTACCGCCTCATTGCGCTCCAATGAAGCAGTGGTGGTTCTCGATATGGAGGTGACTCCCGAACTTGAAGCGGAAGGCGCAGCTCGGGACCTCATAAGAACTATCCAACAAGCGCGAAAAGATGCGGACCTTGAGGTAACTGACCGAATCGAGGTGGAGATCAATTGGTCTCCAGCTAATGAGGAAGCGGTGAAGGCTCATGAGGCTGTCATTATGGCGGCGGTCCTTGCACACCGAATTTCCTGGCTACCGGGCGGACCTCAGCCAGAAGTAAAACTCATCAGTTCTTGAGTACGCAGCTATTCGCCCTCTAAAGGCTCTCGACGTTGCAGTGCAGAGAAGAATGGATCTTCGATATCGTCACCCGAGCGAATTTCTCTAGCCGGGCGTTGTGTCGCTCCCTGATCAGGGGCGGCCGTCGTTGACTCGTCGATAACCGCTACTCCTTCAATAGTGCTTGTCGCTGGATGTTGGTCGGGTGGGCCATCCGGCCGACCACTAAGGTCCCTAGCGATTTCTCCTAAGGCTCGCCGACGAGTCTCGATTAACTCAGCTAGTTGATCGGCATCATTGCGCCTAGCACTTATGCGAGCGTCTAATTCCAGTAACTCTGACTCGAGTTCCGCTTTTCGGGCTATGGCGCCAGTGGCTGCTAGCTCTGACGATGAGGCCACAAGGACATCTGCCAAAAGATCGGCAATCTGTTCGCGGGCTGCCACAATCGCATCTTCCACAACATCGTCAGCTGTTTGCTGCGCTAACGAAATCAATTGCGCTATGCGGTCTATTTCAATTTTGGTGGCTCCAATGGCCACGGCCCCTTGGTTGTTAGCCCCTGCGACGGATGAAGCTAGCCCTGACTCAAGTCTTGGAGCAGTTTCTAAGGCTTCCTTAATGCTTTCAACCGGGCCGGGTCGACCATCATGAACCTGGACCTCGCCGTCTTCACCATTCGAAGATGCACGTGTTTCCGCGTCGATGATGCGATCAGCCACATCATCTAGTCGCGCCTGCATCTCACCCAAGCCAACTGCCACCCGTTCAAGAAAATCATCGACCGCATCAGGGTCGTATCCCCTGAAACGTTCCGGGAAATGCTGAGTTTCAAGCAACTTCGGGGTCAACTCCATGAGATGACACTAACAACAAGCGATCGAGACCGAAACTGAGAAGCGTCGAACTTCCCTAACCGCAGTTCAGAATCACTCCAGCAAGCACCCATTGGATGAGGATGAGAACAAGAATTGGCGAAAGATCAAGCCCGAACCCTCCAAGGCGAAGTGGTGGCAAAGCCCGACGTAACGGTCCCATTAAAGGCTCGGTGACACGAACCAGAAGACTTCTCACAATAGCTACGGGACTATCCTGGGCGATCGGTATCCAACTAAAGATAATCCGCCCAAAAATAGCCAGAACATAGATATCGCAGAGAGTGCAGAGGACCTGAGTCATTGTTGAACCCTTGATCAGTAATGCAAGCCGCGCTCTTGGAGGCGTTGTCGCTCCTCCTCGGCAAGGTTCACGTGTGATGGAGCGAGGAGATAGACCTGGTCAGCTACCTTCTCCATTTTTCCTCCGAGGGCGTAACAAAGCCCACTAACGAAATCTATGATTCTCCTGGCCAGATCTCTGTTGGCTGTCTGCAGGTTAACTATTACTGGCTGGTCTGCTTTGAAGCGATCTGCCAACTGTTGAGCATCGTTAAAGGTTCGAGGCGCTACTACATGCGGTTTGGCGCTGGTTATCGGAATGGTTCTTACCGAACCGCTGGATGTCAATGCCGCGCTTTCGGCCGCTGCCCCCTGAGGTTGATCCGGCATCGTTGGTGACGAAGTGGGGCTAGTCACAACCGATACTTGGTCGCTCTTAGACGCGGTAGCACCCGGTGTGTGATCTGGATGTTGGAGCCCATCCAACTCGTCGTATTGCTCATCAGGTCCTAACCCGAGATAGAGCATCGCTTGTCGCCACATCGAAGCCATTCGCCTCCTCCTAGCTGCCGAGGGTACCGCGCTCTTAGCGAGTGGGGCGATCACCAAACAAAGCAGTTCCGATTCTTACCATCGTGCTTCCAGATTCGATAGCAATCTCCAGATCGTTACTCATCCCGATCGATCGATGATGGAGGCCTTGGTCGTCAGCCAATGACACGAGTTCTCGATATGCCGCCCGAATAGAAGCAGCATCACCTTGGGGTCCGACTGCCATCAAACCTGTCACTTCTAGTCCGGTCGAAGTAGCAAGCGAAATTAGTTGATCGGCTTCCGTCATGTGACATCCGCCCTGCGATTCATTTTGTGCCAGATTTACCTGAACCATGACCGAAGAACCTGGACATCGCTTACTCAATTCTTCCACGAGTGACGACCGGTCCACGGTTTGCCAAACGCTCACAATTTCGGCGACCTTACGAACCTTGTTTGTCTGCATTCCTCCAATGAAGTGAACGTTCATAGCCCCACGTTGTTCTTCGTTAAGGTCACTCCATTTAGCTTTCAGTTCTTGGGCGTAATTTTCACCGACATTTTTAAATCCGCATTCGGCGGCAAGCCTCAATGCCCAAGAACCAAAGCCCTTCGTAACCGCAACTATTTCAACCTGGTCACCGCCCAGCGCAGAGACTCGTTCTCGCAGCTTGCCGGCTCTATCAAGCAGTTGTTCACGACTGAGTTCCTTGTCGAAAGTCATTGCAAAAGTCTAATTTCGGCGACGAGGGCGAACCGTTGATTGTCACCGTTGGCCCTGTGTGACCAATATCGGGGATCCTGAGCAGTGCATCGAGCAACTTGGTGATCAATGATCACTGAACTTCTCGAAAGTGTTTCTTCGACCGCAGCTCTTAGGTCTAGTGCCGGTAATCCGTCTTTGGTGAAACTTGCGGCTCTCTCTCCAATGAGCGTGACCATCTGAGCAAGGTCCCTGGTACCGAATTCGTATTCATCTGCAGATATATGCGGTCCGACGATCGCCCTCAGTTCGTGGCATCCGTATTGGGCCATTTGTTCAGCAGCGTTTCCGATTACTCCATCACGAATTCCGCGCCACCCGGCATGTACCACAGCAAGCGCGGGGCCAGAAAATGAGTTTGCGTACAGAGCTATTGGCACGCAGTCAGCGACCCGAACCCCAATCGGTATACCTGGCAACCGAGTTACCAAGGCATCACATTCATAAGGGTTGTGATTGGTCTGGTCCTCGACTACTGCTACCTCTGAGCCATGAACTTGGTGAGGAAACACAGGTGTGCGTTTTTCTGCAGACAAGAAGGAATTTTTACGGGCATCACCGTCGTTGTAGTCCGAAAACCCGACTCGCACTGAATGCTGTTCCCCAACTCGACGGCAAAAGGTCAACATTCCTTAACTACAAAATGTCGGACGCGTGATCATGGTCATTTGAGAAATGAAGGCACATCAAATTCGTCGTCGTCATCATCATCGACCGAGACATCTACGCGGATCTCATCGCTCTCGTCAGCGTCAAAGATGTCAGCCATCTCACCGATTGGGGTCGAAGTACTAGACCGGGTCGAACCTGCGGTGCCGTCGTCCCAGCGATCAAATCCAGCTGCGATAACCGTGATGCGAATTTCTTCACCCATAGAATCGTCGATCACTGTGCCGAAAATGATGTTTGCGTCGGGGTGAGCGACGTCATGTATCACGTCCGCTGCATCTCGTACTTCGTGCAAACCAAGCGCATTCGACGCAGTTACGTTCAGCAAAATACCTCGCGCTCCTTCGATAGAAGCTTCCAACAACGGACTAGACACAGCCTGTCGTGCGGCATTTTCGGCACGATTTTCTCCGTGGGCCCGACCTATTCCCATCAGAGCGGAACCGGCATTGGACATAATCATTTTAACGTCAGCGAAGTCGGTGTTAATCAGCCCTGGTGTCGTGATTAAAGTGGTTATGCCTTGGACGCCTTCTCGGAGTACATCGTCAGCCATTTGGAATGCATCGACCATGGTTGTGTTCTCATTCGTAACGCTGAGAAGGCGGTCATTCGGGACCACGATTTGAGTGTCGACTCTTTCTCTTAAATCAGATATTCCCGTGTCGGCCTGAACTGCGCGTCGACGACCTTCAAACATAAATGGTCGCGTGACGACGCCGATGGTTAGAGCACCGCATTCTCTTGCGATGTCAGCTATCACTGGTGCTGCACCAGTTCCTGTGCCACCACCTTCACCAGCGGTTATGAAGACCATATCGGCACCCGAGAGCGTCTCATGAATCTCATCGGTGTGCTCTACAGCTGCCTGCCGTCCTATGTCGGGGTCACTTCCGGCTCCTAAACCGCGGGTCAATTCTCGCCCAATATCAAGCTTGATATCAGCGTCGCTCATAAGAAGCGCTTGTGCATCTGTGTTGACCGCGATGAATTCGACCCCAGTCAAACCTGACTCGATCATGCGATTAACCGCGTTGCAGCCACCGCCACCGACGCCAACAACTTTAATCACGGCCTGATAATTCTGAGGACTGGCCACTGAGCCTCCCGGTATTTCGCCAAATCTGCCCGCTAGGAACGCAACCCTGAAGGTAGCGCAAGTTTCAACCCTTTAACGTCCGCCCCGTCGTTGGTAGTTGGATTTGTTGCTTCGCCTCAAATTGTTACCCGTTTCTTACGATTGGTTTTTCTGGATACGAGACGTCTATATAGTCGTCTGTTCGCTGCTCTGCCTCGAGATAGTCGAGCATGGCAGACAGGGAAATAACTTTCGCCCCGAGCCGTTTATCGTCGCCAAAGGTCACCTCTTGGGTGTTTCGCAGCGTGCCGTGAATCTCTCCGCTGGACTCTCGCCGCAAGCTGAAAAATTTGTCTCCTAGGTCTGACGGCATAAGGGTCAGAAGCGACAGCAAAGCTGAACTGTCAGTAGCTAAATAGGTGCCGGGAGAACCAGCGGCACGGACTCCACTAAGACGGGGAAGTTCTGGCGGAGTTATCAATCCATCAGTGAGCACAGTTCCATCATCAGCTATCAACGCCCAGCGCTCAGGTTCTGTCAGGGCTAAAGCTAAGGGTTTGTATTCTGAGATATCAACGGTGATACGGCCATTCCAGGAACGATCAATCTCTACTGCCTGGATCCACGAAAGTTCTTCTAGTTTTCGCCGACTTTCTCCTAGGCCCAAAGGCAATGGGTCACCAATTTCGAATCCCAATCGATCCTCTACCTGTTCAAGCGTGAGCTCATGTAGTCCATAAACCTCTACGTCTTCGACATCTAGTAAGGGTGAATGTCCCAGGAGTATGTACCCGACGATGACAGCAACAATGACACCCGTTATCCATGCGGAAATTTTTCCAGCTTTATATGTGCGTCTGGGTTTTTTCTCATCGAAGGGCATGGCTAGTCCTCAAATCCGATCCGTTGGATTTCGGTCCGCAACCCAATCCCGGTTTCTGTCAGCACTCGGTCAGTAATGGCGGTGATTACAGCATCGACGTCGGATGCTGAGCCGCCAGGATCGGCTTGCACGAAGTTGGCGTGTTTGGCTGAAACCTGTGCCGAACCGATACGGAAACCTTTGAGGCCGAGCCGGTCCAGAAGTGCGCCGGATGTCTCTTCTTCGGGGTTGACGAATACAGATCCGGCGTTTTGGCCTCCCGGTTGATTCTCCCGCCTCCAGTGCACGATCTCGCTCAACACTTTTGCTCCGCTACCAGTTTCGTCGTGGTCTAGTTGCAGAGTCGCTCCAAGAACTACATGAGTCTCAGTGACGGCACTCCTTCTGTAACTAAACGTCATTTCATCTTTAGTTTTGGTTCCGCTACCAGAAGTCCTTAAATCGAAAATATTGACTTCTACGACCACGGCAGCCATGTCACCCCCATGTCCTCCGGCGTTCATTCGAACTGCGCCTCCGATCGAACCCGGAACACCTACTGCCCATTCAAATCCACATAGACCTAGGGCTACGCTCTGGCGAGCTAACGACGGGAGAGCTACGTTGCTCCCTGCATGAACGGTTGCCGTTTCTTGATCAATTGTGATGGTTTCGAATTGCTTTCCAATTGCGACAGTTATCCCAGGAAAGCCAGTATCTGCAACCAGTAAGTTTGAGCCCTTACCAATCACTAGGACAGGCAAATCTGTCTCGTTTCGGGCCTTGGAGACCAGTTCTAAGTCTTGTTCCGTTTGCGCCTCTACGTATAGGGCGGTATCTCCACCAACTCTGTATGTTGTCAGAACCCCAAGGTTCACATCTGTCCGCGCAAGCGGTCCGAGGATCTCAAGCGCCTGTTCGACGGCTGCCGCATCGACTCCAACAACGCTCATGGTTCTTGACCTCTGCGGCGTACCTGTACCTCGTCGGGAACGGATGTCAAATCACCGGCTCCCATCGTGAGACACAGGTCACCCGACCTGAGGATCGAACTCAAATAATCTGCCACTTGATCTCGACCTGGAAGATACGTGATCGAAGAATTCGGGTGAGCATCGAGAACTGCGCGAACGAGTAAATCACCGGTTATACCGGGGCGAGGGTCCTCACCTGCCCCGTAGATGCCAGTCAGAACTATGTGGTCAGCGTCCACAAATGAATTTTTGAAATCCCGCCAAAGTTCAGCGGTTCGACTGTAGCGATGAGGCTGAAAGACCGCTACCACTCTTTCCCAACCGCCAGCCTTCGCGGCCGCTAGCACGGACGCAACTTCGCTAGGAAGATGCGCGTAGTCGTCGACATAGACGACCCCGTCTTGTTCTCCTCGAAATTCATACCGCCTAGCTACACCGGCGAACCTGCCAAGCGCAGCTAATACCGACTCCGCCGGGGCTCCGAGTTCTACAGCCATAGCCAGTGCTGCTGTCGCGTTGAGAACGTTATGAACTCCTGGCACAGGGAGTTCGCATCCACCAAGATGTTCAGTTCCACGCCACACGTCAAAAGTTGATGAGTATCGCCGGCTCTTCACATCAGCAATTCGGTAGTCGGCCTGTTCTGATCTTCCGTATGTGACGCAGTGCCCAACTCTCGACGCGATGCTCTGAGCACAAGGGTCGTCGATACAGACCACACGGGGTCCGTTCGCAGAAGTAATAAACTTTTCAAAAGCTGCTACCAAGGCTTCATAGGAACCGAAAAAGTCAAGGTGATCTGCTTCTACATTGGTCACCACTACGGCCTCTGCTTCGAGCCTTAAAAACGTTCCATCGGATTCATCAGCTTCAACCACGAAGAGGTTTCCCTCCTCATTCCACACCGCCCCTGATCCGATGTCATTTAGATCGCCACCAACGATGAACGATGGGTCGAGACCCGATGACGTCAGGGCTAACGCCAACATTGAGGAAGTCGTGGTTTTCCCGTGCGTACCAGACACCGCTATTGTTCGCTTTTTCTCACAAATTGCAGCCAAGACATCAGCGCGACTCCACACGGGACGCCCCAAGTCTTGAGCTGCCAATATTTCCGCATTGTTATTGGGTACCGCAGTTGACCGGCAAACAATCGCTGCATCTCCAATATTTGCCGCACTGTGCCCAACGGTGATTCTTGCCCCAAGAGAGCGCAGTCGATTGACACCTACTGATTCACGTAAATCGCTTCCACTAATTTGATGACCCATCGACAAGAGGACCGCAGCTATTGCGTTCATTCCCGCACCGCCAGCTCCCACCACGTGAACCGAAACGCCATCAGGTAGCGCTGCCTCAATGGAATCGGGCGACTTCACAGTGTCCCGTCTTTTCGGTCTTCGGTAGGTGCAGGAGTTAAGCAATGATTTACCACAAGGTCAGCGACTCTTTGTGTCGCATCTCGGGGCCCGATGCTTCTTTCTCGGCGTGCGAGTTCTGGGTCGTCTTCACTGTCGAATCCCGCCAACATCTGCTTTATTTCAGCCGACAGTCGCACTCCATCTAACTCTTCGTCGTTCACGACAGTCGCTAACCCTGAGTCAACGAGCCATTCTGCGTTTCGGCGCTGATGATTATTAGGAGCGTGCGGCAAAGGCACAAGGATTGCTGGCACCCCCAACAAAGCAATCTCCGCGACCGTTGAGCCTCCCGGCCTGCACACAATCAGATCTGCAGCTGCCATCGCTTTGGGCAGTTCTTCGTCGTATTCAATTGCTCTTACAGAGTCCGGAAGATTCTTGGGCAGCATCTGCCAATCCCGTTGACCGACAACATGATAAATCATTGGCAAGTCCGATATTTCAGTCGCCTCCCATACGGCCTCATTAATTCGTCTTGACCCCAGAGAGCCACCAAAAATGATGACTACTGGTTCATCAGTCGGCCATTGCAGTTCGACCCTGCTTGATCTACCCAGCAGATCTGCCTCGATAACCAATTCACGTATCGGGTTTCCTGTTACTACTTCGTTCCTGAGGCCTGTCCCAAAATGTGGAACTGCAGCCACTTGTGCGTATCTGGTTAGCAACCGATTGACTCCCGAGGCAACCAAATTTTGTTCAGCCAACACTAAAGGAATCCTTAGAATGATTGCACCGACCGCTGCTGGCAACGCTGCATACCCACCCAGTGACAAAACGATGCTTGGACGGTGCCGGGCAACGATCACGACCCCCCTGAGGACACCCCAGAGAATCATTAAGAAATTGCAAAAGTTCTGAAGTGACACCCGCCGACCGTTAAGGCCCCGTCCAGAAAGCGCTCTCAGTGCATACCCGGCTGTCGGGACCATATCTACTTCGATTCCGCGTGAGCTGCCGACGAACCCGATTGCCTCTTTCTTCCAGCCTCGCTTCACGAGCTCCTCTGCTACCGCAAGGCCCGGCAAAAGATGTCCTGCTGTGCCACCGCCAGCAATTATCAACCCGCCACGTAAGCACAGACGCCCGGAACGCTTCATTGTGATTGGCGCGCAATATTGAGAAGTAAGCCGGCTGCTAACGCGTTGATAATTAACGAAGTTCCACCGTAGGAGATGAACGGCAACGTCACCCCTGTGATCGGTAGAAGCCTCAACACACCCAGCAGATTCACCATAACTTGAACTAAGAACCAGATGGATATACCAGCCGCGAGTAATGACCCGAAGACATCAGGTGCTATTTGGGCAGTCCGAAATCCAGTAAGGATGATGGTGCCCAGAAGAATCAGCACTGCCATCGACCCAACAAAACCAAGCTGCTCCCCCACCACAGTAAAAACGAAATCGGTGTGAGCTTCTGGAACCCAGCCCCACTGAGCGTGACCAGCAGCAACCCCTGTTCCTTTCAGGCCCCCATTTGCCAAACTGACTAAACCCTGGCTCGTTTGCCAACATGCGCCCTCTATGTTCTCTTCACAAAAGAGAATCCCTTTGATCCTCGCCATTCGGTAGGGCTCTCCAAAGAGAAACAACAACCCAACTGCCAGTCCAGGTGTCGTCAACAAGCCGAGATGTTTAAACGGCACGCCAGCGGCCCACATCATGCCCAAGGTGATGAATCCGATCATGGCTGCTGTTCCCAGATCTGGTTGCAGCAGAATCAAACCGCAGATGACAGCGATGCAGATGCCAACTGGGATAGTCACGCGGTCTAAGCGGTCAAGGAAATAGCGGCGTTGATCCAAAAAAGAGGCGAGCGCAATCACTATGGCAAATTTGGTCAATTCTGAAGGTTGGAAGCCAAAGGGCCCCAAATCAAGTCCGCGTGAGCTGCCGTTAACCGCCTGACCTCTCAAAACCACTAGCAGCAAAGAGAACGCCGAAACCACGAGGAGAGCGGGGGCTAATCGCCTCCACCGGCGATAGTCGCGTCCGACAGCAAACAACAAAGCAAAGACAGCGATGGTCACATATATCGCGTGTCTACTAAACAAAGAGAAGGCATCCCCCTTTTCAGTTACGGCTGTCCACGTCGACGCTGACAAAACCATGACTACCCCGGTCAACATCAGGAGCAGAACCGACCCAAGCATGGTCAAGTAGTGAATGGGTGGCCCGTCGGGCCTTCTCTCAACTTTTTTGCCTGATGGAAGGGGACCAAGGACGTCTGTCATGAGATTTCCCCCTCGCTTTTCAGTTGCTCCACGACGCGTTTGAAATGATCTCCGCGTTCGACGTAATTCAGGTACCAGTCAAACGAAGCACACGCAGGAGAAAGGACCACATCCGCGCCAGAAGTCCTAGCAAGTTGAACAGCTTGAGTTACAGCGTCTTCCATTGAATTTGCGGCGACACTAGGCACTAGATCGCCGAAAACTTCTGCCAATATCGGACTTGTTTCACCGATCGTCACCACCCCCGTGAGCGCTGGGACCAGTTCTCTTAGATCGGATAGGTCTAGACCTTTGTTGCGACCTCCAACGATAAGCACCGCGTTATCAAATCCACTAAGAGCGGCAATAGTTGCGTGCGGTGTTGTCGCTTTGCTGTCATTGAAGAAACGAAGACCTCTTACCTTGGCAACATATTCCGTTCGATGCGCTAGCCCTTCAAAAGTGGCGAGAACTTGGGCAATCAGGTGTGTTGAAACTCCGGTAGAAAGAGCTAGGGCAACTGCGGCGCAAGCATTGAGCTGATCATGTGGCCGCGACAACGGCATGTCTGAGACAGCGATTATGGACTCGCCATGAGCTATTAACTGAGATTGAGTGCAATGAACATCTCCTGCACCTAATCCGAAGGTAACTAACTGAGCTTCAATGCCTGTCATCCATGGTTTGATTGCTTCGTCGCCGTATGGGGCTATAGCAAAGTCGTCTTGCCTTTGATGTTTCCAAATCTTCGACTTAGCGGCGGCGTAAGCCTCGAAACTTCCGTGCCAGTCAAGGTGGTCAGGCGCAAGGTTGAGCCACGCAGCGGCATCAGCTCGGAAAAGGCGTGTCCGGTCTAATGCAAATGAAGAGGCCTCAACTACAAAAATCTCATGCTTTGCAGTGTCGTCGATCGCTGAAATAAAAGGGACTGCGGTGTTCCCGACGGCCGCGGCCTGCAGGTCAGATGTCCGTAACATCTGTGAAGTCAACTCAGTGACGGTTGTCTTACCATTAGTTCCGGTGATGGCGAGGCGCGGGCGGTTGTCAAAATAGGCCGCCAGGTCTAGTTCGCTTAGTACAGGAACACCCGCTCCGTCAGCTAACACATGTAGCTGATGGTGACGAGGTATTCCAGGGCTGGGGACGACGCTCGTTGCTTGGTTAATTGCGTCTTTAATCTGGGCTTCGGATTTCGAATCTAATAATTCAACTTGGAACCGCTCAGCAACATTTGCTACGGACTTGGGGTCGTCGTCTAGCGCTACTACGCCATGACCTCGCGCAGTCAGTGCAGCTGTTACCGCGCTACCTGTTGCTCCAAGGCCACCAACCACGACCTTTTCAAGATCGAAGGTAATCACGGCAGGTCCCCCAAACGTGAAAAACCGGCTGTGTCTAACCCAATGAAATCCGCGTAAAAGGCTCCGAGGGCGAACGCTACGCAGATCCCATTGACTATCCACATGCGAATGAGGACAGTGGTTTCTGGCCATCCCACCAGCTCGAAGTGATGGTGTATTGGGGCCATTCGAAAAACACGTCGGCCGAACAAGCGATAACTGGCAACTTGGATGATGACCGAAACCGTTTCCAAGACATACAAAGCCCCAATAACAGGGAGGAGGAGGTGGGTTTCTAGGAGCAACGCCAAACCTGCGAAAGCTGTACCTATGGCCAGGGAGCCCGTGTCTCCCATAAAAATCCTCGCAGGAGGAGCATTCCACCAAAGGAAGCCAATACAGGCACCAGTCATTGCGGCTGCAACAATCGCCAAATCCAGAGCATGATTTACGTCATAACTATCGGGGTGACGGAAAATCCAGTAACCAATAATGACGAAAGCTGAAAACCCTATCGCCGAAGATCCGCCTGCTAGGCCGTCCAATCCATCGGTGAGGTTTACCGCATTGGCAGTCGCTATGACCAAGATTGAGGCCCATACAACCCACATGACTTTGCCAAGAGTGAGTCCGGGAAAGTCTGCTCGGGTGATTGCTATCACAGGGCTGGTTTGGGCCCAATACATCGCTAACAGAGCAAAGCCGACTGCCACGCCAAGCAGGCCAATGATTTTGGCAGATTTGTTCAGGCCGAGGTTTCGTTCCCGACTTACCTTGATCCAGTCATCAATTAGGCCAACACCACTAGCGGCAATTATCGCTGCCACCAGAACCAAACCAGATCGGGTGAAAATCGTTTCCGACCGCAGATGACTAATGAGATAGCCGCTTACTGCTCCCAGCACTATCGCGACACCGCCCATCGTCGGGGTTCCTGCTTTAGTGAGGTGGCCTTGCGGCCCGTCCAAACGGATTGGCTGCCCAACTCCTCGGTTTCGCAACCAAGGGACCAGCACCCGCGTCCCTATGAGGCTTACTCCCATAGAGACACCAGCGGCGATTAAGAGCGCGATCATGAGTGAGAAGTCCCAAGTTTTGCGAGTAGCGCCTCTTTCGCTACTTTCGTGTCATCGAACGGACGTTGTTCGCTCCCAGTTATCTGATAAGTCTCGTGGCCTTTGCCTGCAATCAAAATCGAATCGCCTTTTGTCGCCTGGCTTATCGCGAACTGAATTGCATCGGTTCGCTCAAGAAGAATCTTTGGGCTTGTGCTTCCCCTGTCCATACCGCTAACGATTTCCTTTGCAATGTCAGACGGATCCTCGGACCGCGGATTATCAGAAGTCACGACTATTTCGTCGGCTAATTCTGCAGCTATCTGACCCATCAAAGGTCGCTTCTTTGGATCTCGGTCCCCGCCTGCTCCAAAGACCACCCATACGCGCCCAGATGAGACACTTCGAAGGGTTCGCAAGGCCAGCGCTAAAGGTTCTGGCTTATGGGAGTAATCAACTATTACTGCTATGTCCGAGCCGGGAACTGCTAACAATTCCATTCGTCCCCTGACTGGTTCTACTTTCTCAAGCCCCGAGGCAATCATCTCCTCCTCAAGACCAAGACCTTTCAGGGTTTCGCCTACGAGAAGTAGATTGAACAAGTTGAACATTCCGAGCAGACGTGTTCGTACCTGGTGTCCTCGCCATATGAAGCTGGACATCTCGACATCCACGGTGGGGTTCTCAACCATGTTGGACTCAACAACAACTAGGTCTTCGTGCCCTATTCCCTGGAGTTCTCCAACAAGGCGTCTACCCCACTCGTCGACGACAGAAACGACTGCGAGTGAATCTCTTTGCTCAAATAGGCGACGTTTGGCAAGGAAATATTGTTCCATGTCCTCATGAAAATCGAGGTGTTCAGGACTGAGGTTCGTGAACACGCTCGCCGCGAATTTGGTCCCTTGTACTCGCCCAAACTCGAGGCCGTGAGACGACACTTCGACGCAGACCCATTCATCTCCTCGACTCTGCATCTGCGAAAGCATTTTTTGGAATTCAGGGGCTTCGGGGGTTGTGTGACTTCCTTCCAAGGTTCCAATGACGCCTGCGGATGCTCCACAGGCTTTGAGTGTTTGGGCTATTGCTTGACTAACAGTTGTCTTGCCTGCGGTGCCAGTGATGCCAATAACCTTCATTTGTTTCGATGGGTGGCCGTAAACGGCTGCGGAGGCTAACCCAACTGCCTTTCTGACATCGGGCACAACTATCTGGGGTATCGCTAGGTTTAGCTGCTGTTCAACTAACAGAGCAGAAGCGCCACCTGTTACCGCCTCTGTCGCATAGTTATGTCCGTCATAGTTTGCCCCACTAATACAGGCGAAAAGATCCCCTTGGGCTACTGACCGGCTGTCATGACTCACACCCGATACTTCCAATCTTTCATCGGTAGTCGTGTCGTCAGCCATCAGCGCGCCACGGCACTCATCAGCAACTTCGGTAAGGGAGATCCGCTTCATCGTCTCCTACCTACTCTCGGGCACGCCAATAGCTGCCAAGGTTTCACTGGCTATGTGGGCGAAAAGAGGGGCGACAGCGCGACCGGCACTGTGGTCATCGGGTTCATCAAGTACAACGACGATGGTGATTTGGGGAGCAGCTGCTGGAACGAATCCGGCAAAAATTGACGTGTACTCATCTCCGTAGCCTTTTTGGTCTTTCATTGGTTTTTGAGCGGTTCCCGTCTTCCCGGCAACGGTGTATCCCTCCACCGCTGCTTTCGTCCCTGTCCCTGAGACAACAACGCCCTCAAGCATCTCGCGCATTTGCTTGGTAGTTGCCGCGCCAAGCACTTTTCTGCCGGTAGGAGCCGGTACGGGGCGAAAGGCCCCTGTGGGGCTAATAGTTCCGCGGATTAAGGACGGTGAGATGTATAGTCCGTCGTTTGCGATGACGTTATAGGCGGCTGCTATTTGGATAGCGGTGACTGCAATCGATTGACCAAACGAAACGCTGGCAAGATCTGTGCCCTCCCACTGTTGTGGCACTTTGAGCCTCCCGCGACTTTCGTCAGGCAGAGTTGGGGACTCGCTGTTGCCGCTGCTGTACTGTCCAAACCCGAATTTCCGGAGATAGCTGTGTAGCTGATCACTTCCGACTCGTTCTGCAATCTGAATAGTCCCGACGTTGGATGACTTTGCCAAGATCTCTCTGACTGAAAACTGCTGGCCGGAATATGGGTCAGAGTATTCTTTGTCTGAGAATTGGTACGTATTGGGAATTTCGAAAATTTCTTCAGGAGTAACGCGACCTTCTTCGATCGCGGCCGCGATAGTAAAGGTTTTGCTGATTGATCCGGGCTCAAAGGTCTTGATATAGGCCAAGCTTTTAGCAGCGACCCCCACGCCACCGCCTTCTTTTGAACGGTCGATATCTACTAGCGCCAGCACCTCGGCAGTATCCGCATCTAAAACGACTGCCGTGCCCCAGTTTGCTCCACTCGCATCTACTGCTTCTTTCAAAATGCGCTCAGCGAAGAATTGTGTACCTCTGTGGATGGTTGTAACTAAATCAGAACCCGGCTCCGCTGGCCTGTAGTCGAGATCTCCACCAGGTAACCGTATCGATCTCCCAACCGCCACGTAATCTTGGCGAACCCCATCCATCCCCGAAAGCACATGAGAGTACTGATCTTCAATACCATTCTGGGGCTCCTCATCAATATTGACTTGTCCCAAAAGGTTGCGGGCAAATTCATCTCCGTTGGGATAGAAACGTGCATCTTCTTCCCTGATTTCAATACCTGGTTGGTCTAACCATCGAACTTGGTCAGCAACCTCGGGCGTGACCTCCCTCTTGAGATGTATGTAGTTCAATCGCTTATTGCTAAGGCTTTGGTAAAGGCTGTCGATAGACATTCCGAGTATTGGAGCTAGTAGAGAAGCCGTTGCTCGGGGACTGGTCACCAGGCCCGGGTTTGCTCCAATGGTTGGAAGTGAATCAGTAACAGCAAGGAGGCCGTTCTCTCTGTCGAGGATGCTGCCAGTTGGGCCTTGGATTGCTGTTCTAGCCGTATGTCTGTATATCTCAGTTAGATATTGTTCTCGGTCGATCACTTGGATTTGAAAGAGTCTGGTTGCTATCAAAATAAGCAAAACAGAACTCAAGAAGATGAGGCTCCCAACCCTTCGGCTTCTATACCCGACCCGTCCAAGCGGTCGAGAGAAAAAGGAAGTCTGTTTAGCAGAAGTTGAGGGTTGCGTTTGAGTAGGTCTTGCTTCCGGGACTCCTAGGGAGACTTTCATCGAATACCCGGACTTCCCTCTATCGTCCGTTGTTTGCTGAGCTAGACGCTGCTGTACCGGCTAGAAGTTGATTGACACCTACAAGATTGGTCGATGTCAATCCTGCTCTTGGTGGTGCCCATAATGGATTTCCAATCGCCAGATGCTCTGATTGAACCAGTATTTGCGTTGAAGATTCGGCTTTGGTCATCGCGAGATATCCGTCCGCCAAACGCTCTACTTCGATGGGGGTTTTTGCGTTCTGATCTTCGAGTACCAAAGCGCTTATCAATTTTTCTACTTCGACGATCTCAGCTCGCAGCGTGGTTAGCTCAACATGTCTCGCACTGATCATTGTCCAGTTAAGTGCTAGCCCTAAGAGGATCATTAGCGTGACGACACCCAAAATCGTGGTGAGTCCAACAAATCGAGGTCCAAACGATGTGAAGCTTTTCTTAAAAGCGAAACTGGATCCGTCCGTTATTTCGATTACATCTGGAGTCACCGGAAACTCAGTGACGACTGCCGCTGCCATGAACTTTATTCCTCGCCTACCGGTAGGCGTTCCGCTGCTCTGAAGCGAGCACTGGCCGCCCGGGGATTAGCTTCGATTTCCTCAGTTCCCGGTCGAACTACTTTTCTTCGAAGAAGTTTGACGTTGGATTCCGAACCGCATATGCACGGCAGAGTTGATGGACAAACACATACTCCATCTGCTGCCTCACGAAAGACTTGTTTCACTATTCTGTCCTCTCCAGAGTGGTAGGAAAGAACGACTATTCGGCCTCCCGGCCTCAGTCGTTCAATTACTTGTTTTAGTGCTGGCTCTATGAGCTCAAGTTCGCTATTGACCGCAATGCGAATCGCTTGAAATGTTCTCATTGCGGGGTGTCGGCCGCTTCTCCGAGTTGCTGCGGGGACTGCTGCTCGAACAACCTCAGCTAATTCAGTGGTCGACTCGATGGGCCGAGCCGAAACGATCGACTTCGCTATTCGGCGAGCGAAACGCTCGTCTGAGTTATTACGTAGCAAGTAGGTGAGCTCGGCTTCGTCGTAACTGTTAACGACAGTTGAGGCATCTAATGAATCACTCAGATCCATCCTCATGTCGAGAGGGCTTGTAAATCGATGTGAGAAGCCTCGTTCAGGAGTATCAAGTTGGTAACTGCTTACGCCGAGGTCAAAGATTGCTCCACTGAGTGATCTGCCGTCGTTATCAATGATTTTGCCTATTTCGTCAAAGCGAGCGTGGTGAAGCTGCACCCGCCCGCCAAAGCCTTTGAGACGGCTAGACGCAACCTCAACCGCTGAAATATCTCTGTCGATTCCGATTAATTCCCGCTCTGGTGCCCGGGCAAGGAGAGCTTGGGCATGTCCGGCTCCTCCTAGTGTGGCGTCAATAAACAAACCATCTTCTATAGGTTTGAAGGCTTCGAGAATTTCTCGGAGCATGACCGGTTCATGCTTGAAAGATGCTGCCGCGCTGGTGAATTCGATCGAAGAAGACGAACCTTTGGCGCGCAATGTCATGGTTGTTCCCCGTCAATAAATTCGTCTGGGGATTCCAATAGCGAGTCTCCAACTTCAGTGATTTCTTGCCACCGTGACCGGTCCCAAATCTCTACTTCGTCGATCGCTCCAACGATCACGCAATCGCGTTCCAGGTGGGCGAATGAACGCAAATCTTCAGGGATCGCTATACGTCCTTGTTTGTCGGGGAGCACACGGGAAGCTCCGGCACCAAAGGATCTTTTTGCTGATCGGTGGCGCACATCCCCTTCTTCTGACCGTGAGGCCATAGTTTGCGCTATGTCGCGAAAGCGGTCCGGGGTAAGTAGAGCCAAGCAGCCTTCGGATCCCTTTATCAAGAACCCGCTCTCATCGAAAGACGTGCGAAAAGATGCGGGGAGTACTATTCGCCCTTTTACGTCTAGGGCGTGCTCAAACTGTCCTACGAATAGTTCGTCCACATCTTGCCTAACAACTTGCCCCACTTCGAGTGGGAGGGTTCCCTGTGGCTTGAAAGCTAGAAGGTCTTAACCCACTGTCTTCCATATCGCGCCACTTCGTGACACTTTATGGTCATTTTCTGCTCTAGTCCAGCCATTTCGGCAGACTTTCACCACTTTGCGTCGGAGATAATGAATCACATCGGTGTAATTAACCACACTACGTAAGCTAAAAGCGCGCTCAAAGTGATGGTTCATCACTTAGAGTGCTGTTTTTCGGACTCGTGACCTGGAGGTAACTCAGAATCCACGTCAGGCAGATAAGGGAAGCCTGTTCACAATGTAGGTATTCCACTCAGGGGGCACGCCTCGTCGTAATGCTGCTGCCACCGCTATTGGTTCTGGCGCATACGGGACGGTCCGCAACCTGAATTTCGACTGTTCTGGGAGAGTGTCACCTTTGGCCGCATTACAGGAACGACAGCAAGCAACAACGTTTTCCCACTCGTGTTCTCCGCCCTTGCTGCGCGGATAAACATGATCTATGCACTCAGCTCGACGACCACAGTATTGACATAGGTGACCGTCGCGGGCGAAAACTGCCTTCCTGTGCAATGGAGCACGGCGCCGATATGGGGCCGCAACTTGGTAGCGAAGACGCGCTATTGAAGGTGCCACTACTTCAAGTCGTTCCGATCGCAACACATGGTCGCTTTCGTGGACGGTCTCTGCTTTGTCAGTTATCAACAAAAGGAGCGCTCTGCGTACCGAAACTATCGACAAGGGCCTATATCCGACGTCCAGCAACAGAGTTCGCTCAGACAGCACAGGGTGGCTCGCGATTTTCACGATGTCGTCGACTTCCACGACCTGCACCAGTCAAGCCAAGCAACAACGTCGGTTCCTATCCGTCTAGGATCTCCGGATCCATCGCCTCCATACATTGTTATGAGCCGAAATCTCAGGAAATGGCTGTCAGGAACAGGTACGTGAGGAGCTTGAAGCCACCAACGGTTTGGCGTCATACGCCACATCGTCGCCAGGCTCACCGGCCACAGTCTCGGCCTTACAGCAACAGCAGCGATAACCGATATGAATAAGCCACGAACACTCACAGGAGCAATCCTAATCAGATCTACTCGGCGCGAGGGTCTATGCCCACACTCCGGAATCCAACTGCGGCCGCTCCCACGAGAGGGGCTGCTTCCCCAAGTTCAACTCTTGCAATCTTGACACCGCGCGAGAACTCTAGCTTGCAACGCTCGGACAACTCTTGGTTAGCCGCATCCAGGAATATGTCGCCGAACCCCAGGGCCACCGAACCTCCAACTAGCACTTGTTCTAGGTCCAGTAAATTGACTACTGAAGCTACCGCTCTACCCACCATCACCCCAGCGCGAACTCTTTCTTTTAGGTCTGCCTCAACTGGTGTAGCCCCTATACGACGAGCAATCGCCGGGCCCGAGGCTTCCGCCTCTAAACACCCGCGCGCTCCACATGCACATTTAGCCCCATCGGGTTCAACGATGACATGACCAATATGGCCAGCGTTACCATTCTCTCCGTCTAGAAGCTTCCCGTCGACAAACAGACCACCACCAACTCCGGTCGACACCACCATCGCCATAAAATTTTCGAAACTTCTACCAGCCCCAAACCAGGCTTCCCCTAAAGCAAGTGCTTTAGCGTCGTTATCGATCACTACGGGTACTTCTAGGGTCTCTTGAATACGTGTCAACAATGGAAACTCGCGCCAAGCGGGAATATTGAGGGGGGAAACCCGGGAACCATTGAAGCTCATGGGTCCCCCACACCCGACACCGCAAACATCGAACTTTGATTTAGGACCAGTGACAGTTCGCACTAAATCCAACAACGAGTCGAAAAGCATCTCTGCCGGCGCTGACTGGATGGTGGGAACCCGATGCTTATCTAATATTTGACCGTCACTCGTAATCAAAGCAGCAGCGAGCTTTGTTCCACCGATGTCAATTGCGAGCGCAATTTTCGGCCTCGTCACTTCACTCAGAGGTCATCCTTGCGGAGACGGTTGCGCATTCTTTCAGAAAATCCGCCCATACTCGCGCGCATCTGACCGCTACGAACCTGTCCTGTGACTTTTTCAAAACCGGCCTTGCCCATTTTGCGCAGATTTCGTTCGATTACAACCGCACACACGAACATCGTCAGAAAGGCTACGAAGGCCAACCCGAAATGCACTTGAAGCGCCGCTACTACCCCCACTAATCCAGCCACACCAATAATTACCGCCCATTTAATATTCCGTAAGGCGTGTTTATAGAGCGTCGTTTCTCCAACCTCTCGAGCAAACTCGGGATCAGAGTCGTAGAACTCCTTTTCTATTTCATGGAGTATGCGCTGTTCATCGTCAGAGAGCGGCACTAAGTCTTCCGTTCGTAGGTTCTCCCATTGTAGGACGACGAACGGTTCAGATCGACATCAGGTTCGTTAATCAGTCGTTATTCTGAGTTTGAGACTTCGGAAATCCGGGCCGAATAGCAGAATGGCCGTACCTCTGTCGGATACGGTCCATGGCAGCAGAAAGCTTCCCCCAACCTGAATTATTCTCCTCAACACCAGTCAGCGTGAGTTGTTGAGGTCCTGGTAAACCCAAGCGGCTAAGCCCAACCCCCAGAAGCCTTACTCCCTGTTCCATATCTAGTTCTGCCAGCAACTCAGTCGCTTTTCCAGCTATTTCTGGCAAAGTATCGACAGCTTCTTCAAGTGTCACTGACCTTGTCACATAGGACATATCTGGCCGCCGCACTTTCAGATGGACAGTTCTACCCGCTAGGCCCTGCTCTCTTGCCCGAGTTGAAACTGCATCAGAAAGTCGAACAATTTCAGTGATTAACGCCGCCCGTTCATAAATGTCGGAAGCGAAAGTTTCTTCATGACTAATCGACTTCCTCTCTCTTTCAGAGTCAACCTCTCGAACATCAATCCCTTGACTCAACTTCGAAAGGTGATTTCCGTGGGAAGTACCAAGTTCCTCAACTAAAAGGTCCCTTGGAGTAGATGCCAAATCCCCTACTGATGAAATACCTAAAGCTTTCAACTTCTGCAGGGTCGCTCTTCCAACACCCCACAACGCCTCCACAGGATGCGCCTCTAGGAAATCGGTAGCGGCATCAGGGTGAACGACGAACACACCCGCTCCTGGCTTCACCCCTTCAGGACCTGCCTTTGGTTTGGCAGCGACGGAAGCCAACTTAGCGAGCAGTTTCGAACTGGCAACACCTACCGAGCAGTCAAGACCGACGCCTTCATACACATCGTTGCGAATCTGCCACGCTATTTCCTCTGAACCTCCGAACAATCTGTGCGCTCCACTGACGTCGAGGAAAGCCTCATCTAACGCTATTGGTTCCAATAGAGGTGTAACCGCGTACAAAATTTGCTGAACCTGTCGCGAGACCTCTCGATAGCGCGGAAAATTTGAGGGAACAAACACTGCCTCTGGACACAGGTTCTTGGCCACGACGCTAGACATCGCTGACCGGATACCCCTCGCCCGAGCTTCGTAGCTAGCTGACGCCACTACTCCTCGTTCAGAATCACCTCCGACTATGACGGGTTGACCAATCAGAGAAGGGTTGTCTTGTCGTTCCACTTCAACATAGAAGGCATCCATATCGACATGGAGTATGGACAGCTCCGCCATCGAATCAGAGTGTCTCAAGCCTGGTGGTGCGATCGGTCAACACAGCCATAGCAAACTTAGATCCGCTCGACACGAAGTTCGCTGTTTCTACTTCCGTGGATTCGGTACCTATATTCCCCACTCATTGGGACATCGTTGTTTAGATAACCCAGCAAGGGTTCACGCAACCACAGTTGTTGACCGTCGAGCAACTCAGCAATGTTTTCGCGCTGAAACCACTCGGCCTCCCTCACTATTCCGTCAGGGTCGTCAATCTGTAGCTCCCCTGAATAACTTTCCGCTAAATGGACCTCGACGCCCAAGGTCCAATCCATATCGACGGCTTCGGCAGAAACCGTGTAGACGGGGCCGCTCCAACCTTGCACCACGAGCCCAGTCTCTTCCTTCACTTCCCTCGTCAAACCCTCCAAAACTGTTTCACCTTCATCAATGACCCCACCTGGCGTGCTCCAGTCGGTACGACCTCCACGACGGTGATTGTGGACCATAAGTACCCGGTCAGAGTCAAAGATGACTCCCCCTCCTACGGTCCAACTGCGCATCCCAAGAGTTTGCCACCCGTATCTCTTTGCCAGCGACATCCAATACCATGCGGAGGTGCCTGATCTCCCGGACCCGCCTGCAGGCCAGGGTCAACGGCCTCAGAGTTTTGAAGTGCCAAGCGCCCTGCCCTCTGTCTTGGCGCGAGCCCTAGCTTTCTCGGCAGTGATCGTTGCAAGCATTTGTGGCGGGTTAATGGGGTTCGCATTGGGTCGACTTCAGTGGGGTGAGACCGAACGAGCATGGGTGGTTTTGGTCAGCATCATCGGTTCTATTTCAGCTTCGGTAGGGGTAGCTGTCGTGGCTGTTCTGGTTCTTAGGGCCATGGCCGAGTGGAACGATGTTGCTTCTATAAGGGCCCGGCGGAGGTGAAATATCCAACTCCGAGCCCTGCTGAATTCAACCACCTGCATAGTTTGGCTGTGGATCTAGCTCGTCAGGCTGCCGAAGTGCACGTCCGCCGTGAAACTGGCGACGTCACCTCCAAATCCACCGCTACGGATCCAGTCAGCGACGTGGACCGCGAAGCTGAGACTGTCATTGTCGCCGGAATATGCGAGTCGCGGCCCGACGACGGAATTCTTGGTGAAGAAGACACTTTGATTGAGGGGACCTCCGGCTTGCGTTGGGTAATTGACCCCCTCGACGGAACCGTGAACTACCTATACGAATTCCCGAGCCACGCTGTTTCGATTGGCGTCGAACTCAACGGGATACCCGTAATTGGTGTTGTCTACGACACTGCCCTAAACGAAATTTACTCAGCTCGGGTTGATGGGAACTCAACAAAGAACGGTCAAGAGATCCAAGTAACTTCTTGCTCGAAACTGTCTCTTGCACTCCTCGGCACAGGTTTCGCGTACGAACCATCGGTGCGTCGTTCCCAGGCCAAGCTGCTTACCGAACTTATACCTCAGGTTCGAGATATCCGTCGTTCAGGCTCCTGCGCTGTTGATTTGTGTTCTGTGGCTAGCGGCCGCCTTGACGCTTTTTTTGAAACCGGAGTCCACTGGTGGGACGTGGCGGCAGGCATTCAAATCGTTAGAAGTGCTGGAGGGATCGCCACATATGAACCAGACAAAAAACGTATTATTGCTTCTGGTCCCAACCTCTGGAAACAGCTAAATAGCGCTGTAATAAAGGCTGAAACCGTTACTGGCCCCCAATCTCCTCCCGGATCGGCCAATATTTAGGTTGTGAGTATCAGGATCCTAACCATTGAGGATGATGAACGAATCCGCACGGCAGTTCGTTTCGCGCTCGAGGACGAAGGTTGGAGTGTTCTCGAAGCAGAGACCGGCGAACAAGCTTTGGAGAGCTTCAACTCGATGGCGCCTGACCTTGTCCTTGTCGATATAGGGCTACCAGGCATAGACGGATTTGAAGTCTGTCGCGAACTACGAAGAGGAAGTGATGTGCCAATCATCATGGTGACCGCCAGAGATGACACACACGACGTAGTAGCGGGATTAGAAGCAGGGGCAGATGATTACGTAACTAAACCAATAGCTCCAAAGGAACTGTCGGCTCGGATTCGTGCCCTTTTGCGGCGAGTTAAGGCGGAGGACGCGACTGGGTCTCCCAGAACTGTTGGAGACCTCGAGATAATCCCAGACGAAGGGGTGGTCCGGAAAAACGGTGAGGAAATCCACCTAACAAAAACAGAATTTCATCTCCTGTGTGAACTTTCAGACCAGTTAGGAAAGGTGCTTAGCCGCGAACATTTACTCGAAGAAGTGTGGGGATACGACTATTTCGGAGACGGCCGACTAGTCGACGTCCATGTTCGCCGATTAAGAACCAAGGTTGAACCCGATCCTGCTCATCCTCGCCACGTTGTAACGGTGCGAGGCATGGGCTACAAACTTCAAGCGTAGCTATGAAGAAACGCGGCCTTCCTTGGCGCCGCCTCCCGCTGCGAACACGGGTAATCGGCGCCTTTACTTTGGGAGCCGCCGTTGCCGCATTGGTTCTGGTCGTAATCACATACGGATTATCCCGCCAAAGCATGCTTCAACAACGTGAAGAGTCCTCTCAACGTCAATTCTTCGCGAATGCTCGTCAAGTGCAAAGTTCCCTTCGCGCAGAAGACCCAGACCTAACTCAATTATTGGAGTCGTTACCAAGCCTTAGCGGCAGTCGCTCTATTGTCCGTACCGGTGACGAAACCTGGACTTCTCTTTCTCTCACCCCCAACGATCTACCAATTCCATTAGTTACATCGGTTCTTGAATTTTCTGAAGCCAAAACAATGAGATACCGGTTAGACAACGAACCTGTTTTGGCCTTTGGCCTCCAGCTCCGACCGAGTGCAGCGTCAACCTTCAATGAGGTTGCTTATTTCGAGGTGGTTCCCCTTGCTGAAGTGGAAAATACTCTAGAAAGTCTGGCCCTAATTCTCCTAGTCGGTGGCGCCTTAACCGTCCTTGTCGGTGTCGGTATTGGCTTGTGGGCTAGCGGTGGCCTCCTAAGGCCATTGACAGAAATATCAGATGCCGCCAAGTCCATCGCCCATGGTCGCTTCGATACGCGACTTGAAGAGGTAAGCGACCCCGACCTTGACGCTCTGGTTAGCTCGTTTAACGAGATGGCGGCTGCCATGGAAACCCGCATAACTCGAGATGCGCGTTTTTCTTCCGATGTGAGCCACGAACTCAGGTCCCCTCTGATGACTCTCCGCGCCTCTATCGAGGTCATGCAGCACCGCCGCGAAGAGCTATCAGAGCGCACCCAACAGGCTTTGGACTTACTGAACGACGAAATAATTAGGTTCGAAAATTTAGTGCAAGACCTGCTGGACCTGTCTCGTTCTGATTCAGGACCCATGGCGAACGATTTAGTGAATATCGAAGAACTAGTAAAGGCCACTCTGGACTCTTCGGATGGCGACATCGCACTCGAAGTCTCGGCCGCTGCCGAGGGCGTCCTAGTCATGGGAGACAAAAGACGTTTAGCCCAGGTGCTCGATAACTTGTTGAGAAACGCAGAAAAGTACGGCAATGGAGCCACCCAAGTGTCCATCATCGCGACAGGGAGGGCTATCGAAATTGCTGTTGAAGATGACGGACCCGGAGTCGCACCATCAGAGCGGGAACTTATTTTCGAGCGGTTCACTCGCGGTGCAGCGGCCCGGAAGCGCGGTGCTGGCGATGGGGCCGGGCTCGGATTAGCACTTGTTGATGAGCACGCAAGGCGACACGGAGGCAATGCCCGAGTTGAAGGCAGACAAGGACGAACCGGCGCCCGGTTCATTGTTTCTCTCCCCAAAGCAGGCCATCGATGAGACGTAATCGACTGCTATGTGGGCTTCTCGTTGCCACCACTGTGCTTACGGTTAGCGGTTGTGGCCTGGGCTCGGATACCCAACCGACGTCACTTCCAGTTCCTGAGGATGTTTTCCCTTCCGGCACCCCGGGAACTAAGGAAATCCGTCCGTCAGTAGACGCGACTTTGCATCCCGTTTATTTCTTTAAAGAAGACGTATTGGTCCAAATCCAGCGACCACTTCCTGCGCCAGTATTCCTTGACGCCCCTTTGAACAACCTCTTAGAAGGACCCACCCAAGCAGAAGCTGAAAGTGGTTACGCGTCTGCGATCCCAGCTGGAACCGCGATAGTTGATGTGGCTTTACTCCGCAATAACACTATTTCAATTCACCTGAATCAAACTTTCTTCGAAATCGAAGGTGAGCAACGAATTAGAGCCTCGGCACAATTGGTACTCACAGCATCAGGCCTTGTTAGCGATACCCAAGGGGTTGTCTTCTTTCTTGAAGGCAAGCCAGTACAGCTACCTGATGGCGAAGGGCTTATTGAGGAAGTGGGAGAAGGAAGACTACCTTCTCCCCTCACAGTCGCTGACTATTCGGCACTTGCTCCTGCCTCCTAATAGTCGCGCCCGCTTTAGCTCAACTGTTCTCGGTGGCGACGAATCTGACTAACGCCCCTGAGGCTGGCGACCAACATCAACATGGCAGGAAAAACCTCGAGACGACCAAAGGCCATCAACGACATCAGCACCGCTCGTCCAGCGCGAGGGAAAACGAGAAAGTTGTTGGTTGGTCCAGCTTCCCCGAGCGCTGGTCCAGCGTTTCCGAGCGCTGACACCGAACCGCTAAATGCGGTTACAGGGTCAACGCCTAATCCAGCGAGAATTATGCCCCCAACAACTATTAGCCCTAGGTACAGAAGGACAAATCCGACGGCCTTTGCGGCTATCTGCTCTTCAATAGTTGATCTGCCCATCCGAATAGGAATTACCGCCTTCGGGTGTCGCGCTCTCAATAATTCTCTAAAGGCGTATCGGAAGACGACTTGTAACCGCAGCACTTTCATACCGCCTGCCGTTGATCCACTCATTCCTCCGATGAGCATCAAAACCAAAAGCATCACCTGTGCCGCGGGCATCCAGGCCATGTAGTCCGAGGTGCCGAACCCCGTGCTCGTACCTAAAGAAACGGCGTAAAAGAGCGAGTCTCTAAGATTCTCGGTCCATTGGAGTTCGCCAGCGTTGACCCACACCAGCAAGGCGAATGCGCTGAAGATTATCCACAAATACCACCGGATTTCCGATACTCGTCGATAGGCACCCACCCCCTCGGTTGCTGCGTGCCAGTGAGTCGAGAAGTTCGCTCCGCAATAAAGCATGCCGAGTATGAGGATGACCTCGACCAAAATTGAATCAAAATGGGCTATCGAGTCTCCATAGGTTGAATATCCGCCGGTGGCGACAGTGGTAAACGCATGAGTTGCGGCGTCAAAGATCGACATACCTGCGGCGAGAAGGCAACCCGCTATTAGGACAGTCGCCGCTCCATACAGCAACCACAACCGTCGCGCGGTATCTCTTACTTTCAACGAAAGCCGGTCAGCGGTCGGACCAGGTGATTCGCTTGCTATTAACTCAAGTCCCCCTATTCCAAGAGCAGGAAGAACCGCGACTGCCAAAACGATTAGACCCATTCCACCTAACCACTGGGTCATACTCCGGAAAAACAGTAGGCCTTGTGGGACTGAACTGAAGTCAGAGAGGATCGTTGAGCCGGTACAGGTAAACCCAGAGACTGACTCGAAAAGAGCGTCGTCGAATCTGACCCACGGAATCACCCCCGTTAGAAGAAACGGCAATGCACCAGCGACTGAAACAGCTACCCAGCTCCAAGCAACCGACGCGAAAGCCAAGGCAGAGTCGGCGGTTGGCGAGACTTTCGAACCGTAGAAGAGGCCGGCACCTACCGATGTCGTTATCAACGACGCGACTAGTAGTCCCGACGCTGCTCCTCCTCCGTCGATAACAGCGACGACAGCAGAAAGAAGCATCGCTGCCGCGATTGCGAGAAGCGCGGCGCCGGAAACGCGAACCGGTGTGACAGCTACGCGCCTCAACGAACCGTCCCTTCGTGTCTCGTGAGTCGCCAACGGCGAAGACTACGTTGCATTGGCTCTCCAATTCCTCCCAATGCGACCAAGACCGGAGTTATCGAAACTCTTCCTACAACCATCAAAAGAGCTGCCGTTAAGTGCCCAATAGCGCCCATTGAGTTGAGGTGTCCTAGCGGCCAAGCGGCGCCGAAGGCGATTCCAACATTGGAAATACTAGAAATTGCGAAGGTAAATGCCCCTTCCACGCCGAGACCATCGGACGCAAAAATCAGGACTGTAGGCACAATGATCATCGTTGCTAGGAATAGTTCCCCGATGATCCGCGCTAAGGCAGTTTCGCCAATAGAAGAGCGCCCTAGATGGATTTTTTCGACCGCGCTGCGATGAATGCTCAGCCTCAACTCTCGGCCAATGTATTGACCTAGGACCATGAACCTCATGACCTTGAATCCGCCCGCTACTGAAGCTGACATGCCCCCTATCAACATCAGAACGAGCAGCAATGCCTCGCCACCAAAGGGCAGGATTTGCGAACTTCCTGAAAGATATCCTGTAGTCGAGATAGCGGACGCTGTCACAAAAATTGCATACCTGACGCTGGTGAGTGTCGGCCATCCGTCCGACCAGGCGAGAATCGATATCACGACTACGGTGACCAGTCCCAAGTAAGCGCGAAATTCGATGCTGCGGACAAACCGGTGTAAATCGCCTCTGCGTAGGGCTCTGAACATCAGCGGTAAACTGGTGCCGGCAACCAACATTCCCATAATTGCGACCCATTCAACGGCACCAGATTCAAAGGATCCGATTGAGCCTGAGCGCGTCGAAAATCCGCCTGAGGAAAGGGTTGTGAAGGAGTGAATCACGCTATCCGTCAAAGGCATCCCGGCCGCGAAATAGGCTATGGCGAACAAGCCTGTAAGACCTATATACAAAGTCATTAGCCGCGCCATGGTTGAACCACTGCGAGGGGCGAGACGTCTAGCCGATCTAGTCGCGACCCCTCCATCAGCGTCAAGTCCTCCTACTCCGAGATGGGGCAAGACTCGTACCAGGACCACGATGATCGCTGCTGCTGCCAACCACTGCCCTAAAGCTCGAAATAGCATCATTCCCAATGAGAACGACTCAGGTTCGATGGTCGTTGCATTGGTTCCCGTAATGGTGGCAGCAGCCTCTACCACTGCGACATCTAAGGTTGCAGCGACGCCCGTAGCTAAGTGAGCCACTGTGACAGCAAATAGCGCGGCTAAAGCTCCACTGACTACTGCAGCGAATAAACGCGCAACAGGCAAAGTTGATGGGAAGTTAGATAGGCGCACCACCATCAAACCAGCGCCTTCCACGGCTATCCCAGCAATCAGCAACGGAAGGTAGTCAGATCCTCCGTCTATGAAATCTGCTATGGCGCAGATGAAGAACAAGGGCGCGCAGAGGACCCACACTGCTCCTACGGTGACCCCGATAGCAGATTCGATTTTTCCCTTGGATAGGCGCTGAATCAGCGACCCAGATCCAGTAAATATTTTGATCGTCAGACGTTGAACGAGGGCAGGAGCCGCGGCCCTTACGGGAGGCCTTGGGGTCACCCGAAGGCCTGCTTCACCTCATCCACCAGGTGAGGCTTCGCAAACACAATTACATGGTCACGGGCCCTGAGAACGCTTCGACCTCGAGCTATGTGAGCATTGCCATCGCGGACAATGGCAGCGAGGAGAACACTTCCCGATAACCCAAGGTCCTTTACTGCCACCCCATCGGCACGAGCTTCTGGTGCAACTTCAAATTCGACGACTTCGACATCGCCTTCCAAAAACGTGGCCACAGCGGCCACATCTCCACGGACGTACCGCAAAACACTGTTAGCGCTAGCAGTGCGAGGAGACAAGGCTGCATCAATACCTACTTGCTCTAAGAGGGGTAGCAAGCTAAGGCGGTGAACTACAGCAATAGTTTCGGGAGCACCCATCGACTTCGCATATAGACAAGCAAGAACGTTGGCGTCGTCTTGGCCTGTAGACGCGACCACTGCATCAAAATCTCCTACTCGTTCCGAAGAAAGCAGATCGGTATCAGTGATATCTCCCTCAAATACTAGACATCCGGGTAATTTTTCGGCCAAGGACTCGCAACGCGGTTTGTTTACCTCAACAATGGCGACTTCCACTCCTCTATCGAGAAGGCGTTTCGCCAAAAGTTCTGCCGTTCGCCCGCCGCCCAACAGCATGACCCGTTTGACTTCTGTCCTATGAAGACCAAGCAATGTCATCAGCTCGCGGCGCCCTTTACGGCGGCAGACAACCCGAAGTAAGTCGTGTGCTTGGAGAACCATATCCTCGCGCACTACATGACTTTCTCCGTCACGAACTATCTCTCCAAAGATGAAATCCCACTCTGGCTCGTAAGTAGTGCCAATTTCCCCTACTGACCGACCCACAACAGGCGCCTCGTCAGAAAGCCGCGCACCTACCAACAGCACCTCGCCTCCAGCCATCTCAAAGAGGTTCCTGGCTCCTCGGTAAAGCAACAGTTCCTGAATCGCTACGGCAGTTTGTTCGTCGGGGTCAAGGACCAGGTCAACTCCCATTGCCTCTCGAATTTTTCGACCGGCCGGACCTCGTAGTTCGGGGTCATCAATTCTGGCAATCGTGGAGAGTTGTTGTTCGCCTCGAGCCTGTCGTCCTTGCAGACAGACGAGCAAATTGGTTTTGTAGCTCTGAGTCACAGCAACCAATACTTCGGCCTTCTCAACTTGAGCTTCCAAGAGCGTGCTTGGATTAGTTGCATCCCCAACAACAGTCAAAATATCGTTGTCTCGTTCGATCCGTGTCAACGGTTCTCGCAGCAGGTCGACTACAACTACGTCGTTACCTTCGCGTGACAGCCGTGCTGCTACGTAGCTTCCGACCTCTCCAGCGCCGACCACGAGGATTCTCACGTCATCAACGGTACCGCCCAAGTCGCAGAGTTAGAACCTGTAAGGCCCAGCTAATTACAAACGGCGCACAGGCGGTAAGTTGTCTCCATGGCGGTAATAGTTTCCATCGACGCAGGAACAACAGGCGTCAGGTCTTTCGCTCTTAGCGAAAAGGGTGAACAAGTTGCTCTTGCATATAAGGAGTTCACTCAATACTTCCCTCGTCCTGGCTGGGTTGAACATGATCCGAATGAAATATGGGAATCGGTTCAGATAACCCTTTCAGAGCTAAGTGCTTCAGTTGCTGAACCCATCGCTGCGATCGGCATAACCAACCAACGTGAAACCGTTCTAGCGTGGAGTCGCAAATCAGGAGAGCCTCTCTGTAACGCAATCGTGTGGCAGGACCTACGCACATCTGCCCGTTGTGATCAGCTTTTGGAAAGCGGGTTCCTCGATCAGGTTCGTCGGACGACAGGATTAGTGATCGACCCTTACTTCACCGGAACGAAGATTGGTTGGCTACTCAAGAACAAAGTTGTAGAACTGAGCGCCGACCTAGCGTTTGGAACAATCGACAGTTGGCTCATTTGGAAACTGACGGGAGGGTCAACCTACGCGACCGACGCGAGCAACGCTTCCAGAACACTTCTTTACGACATTCAAGAGGGGCGCTGGTCGCCGGAACTCTGCGAACTATTTGAAGTTCCAGAATCAAGTTTGCCTGATGTATGTCCGTCCTCTGGGCGTTTCGGGTTGACTGCTGACACAACGGCGCTGGGTTCGGGCATCCCGATTAGCGGCGTTGCGGGAGACCAACAATCTGCATTGTTTGGGCAAGCATGTCTCGAGCCTGGGATGACAAAAAATACTTATGGAACCGGATCTTTCGTTTTAATGAATGCGGGCCGACAGTGCCCTGAACCAGTTGACGGATTACTGACTACGGTGGCCTGGGATCTAGGCGATGGACCGACCTACGCGCTGGAAGGATCGGTCTTTGTCGCTGGCGCAGCCATCCAGTGGCTTCGAGACGGCTTGGGAATAATCAGCGAAGCCGCAGAAATAGGAGATCTAGCAGCGTCTGTCGCAGATACCGGTGGCGTTTATTTCGTACCGGCTTTCGCGGGCTTGGGCAGTCCTTGGTGGGATTCGCGCGCTCGCGGGACTGTTACCGGAATAACAGGGGGCACCGGGCGCGGACACCTTGCGCTAGCAGTCGTGGAGGCCATCGCTTTTCAGACCCGGGACGTAGTAGAGGCAATGTCTCAAGCTGGAGGTATGCCTGTGCGCGAAATGCGTGTGGATGGCGGTGCTGCCGTTATGGATTTGTTGCTCCAAATTCAAGCAGATCAACTAGGTGTTCGCGTATCGCGGCCTGTCATCACCGAAACGACAGCCCAAGGCGCAGCAATGCTTGCCGGGCTTGCAGAGGGGCTATGGGATCGGCCCGAAGAGATTAGTGCTGCTTGGCAATTAGACAGGGCATTCGATCCTCGTGACAATCGCAGTGAATGTGATGCTTCCCATGCCAACTGGCTCAGAGCGGTCGAAAGATCGCTGAATTGGGTCGTGGAATGACCAGTTCCTCAGCGGAGTCGTTCCAAACCGGTGCCCAACTGGGTTATAGCCTGACGAATTCGATGTTCATTTTCCACTAAAGCAAATCGGACATACCCCTCACCACCTGGCCCGAACCCAACTCCAGGCGACAAAGCGACGTTCGTTTCTTCTACAAGATGCTTACAGAAGCCGACGGAACCCATTTCACGGTAAGGCTCAGGAATTGGTGCCCAAACAAACATGGTGCCCTTGGGTGGTTCAATCTCCCATCCAATACGTGCAAGCCCGCGAATCAGACTGTCGCGACGAGATTGGTAGATCTCATTTACTTCTCGCGGATAGTCACTTTCTTCATTCATCACCACTGTTGCCGCTATCTGAATCGGTTGAAAGGTCCCGTAGTCCAGATAGCTCTTAAGTTTTGCCAGCGCCCCTACTACTTCACTATTCCCGACACAAAACGCAACTCTCCAGCCCGCCATAGAAAATGATTTAGTGAGGCTGTAAAACTCAACTGCAACTTCTTTCGCACCTTCTGCTTGCATGATTGACGGAGGTTGGTATCCGTCGAAACCGAGATCTGCATAAGCGAAGTCATGCACCAACACCACTTCGCGTTCTCTCGCGAAATCAACGAGCCGCTGCATGAAGGATAGGTCGACGCATGTGGTGGTGGGATTGTGCGGGAAGGACAAGACGATAGCTCGAGGCCGCGGCCATGAATATTCAAATCTCTCGACCAGCGATTCAAAAAAATCTTCGCCCGTTGTTAGAGGAACTTCACGAACGTTTGCGCCTGTAAACAACGGCCCAAATATGTGAATCGGGTACGAAGGGGCTGGCACCAGACACGCATCGCCAGGCCCTAGCAAAGTCCACATCAAATGCGAGAATCCTTCTTTCGCCCCGATTGTGTTGATTATTTCACTTTCCGGATCCAGCGAAACGCCCCATTGACGTTGATACAGATCTGCTACCGCTTCTCGAAGCTTAGGTATACCTCTACTGGCCGAATACCTGTGGTTTCGATCGTTTTCGGCAGCTTCGCTGAGCTTGGTTACCGCCGTAGCTGGTGAGGGAATATCCGGATTGCCGAACCCCAAGTCGATAACATCCGCTCCATCTCGCCGACGTTCGATTTTTAGTGAATCGATAATGGTAAAAACGTAGGGCGGCAGATTGCTGATGCGTCGGAACTCCACACAACTTGAGGGTACAGAGGCATTGGGTCTTATTCGAAACAACTACCCAAGAACTCTCTTGGGGTCAGGTAGTTCTATCCTTCAACCTTGGATTGAAAGTCGTCGAGGGCGGCATGAGCGATCCTTCCCTCAGCTCTTCTCTTCACGAACCCTGGGAGTGGGACCGCTAATTCAATAGCGAGCTCGTATGTGACTTCGGTCTGACGAGGATCATCGATCAAACCGTCGAATCTATAGCTTCCATCGAGCCTCTTGATGATATCCCCACTCGCCAATTCCCATTTAATGAGCGATGGCGACTCCGAGTAGTCGTAGATAAGCGAATACGTAGCGCTTCTCCCCATAGCGGCGACTCGAAAAGTTGCCTCCGTTACTCTGCCCTGGTCATCACGAGCTCCCACCGACACCTCACGTAGATCGCTGACCCAAGATCCATAACTTTCGACGTCAGCCACCAAGGCATGGCACCGTTGAGTATCTGCGTTGACGACACGAGAAACTTTTAATTTGTCGATCATCAGCTTTTCCTATCCAACGACTCTTGTATTCTGCCACGCCTCGGACGCTAGGCGGGGTCGCAATCACGCTTCGGGAAAAATCCGTGCTGTGCCGACCATAAAGCCGCTGATCCAACTGGCAATATCGGGGCCAGCAAGACGAATGTGATATCGGTATAGGGCTTAAGCGCAGCGGCCGTGAACGCCACTGCCAATTGAAGAACCATCGACCAAGCGAAGAGTCGTTGAGTTGACCGTGGGGCACTGTTCTGAAGTAAAAATAATCCGGCAACCGTGATGGTTTCAACGCGACTTCGTTTCAACCCATACAGCAACCCAAACAAAAGCAAGAGCAGGCCCAAGACAAACATCGTTACAGACACGGTCACCACAAAGGGAGCAGAAGACTCCGGTGCCATAAGGCCGAAAACAGCTACGACCGCCAATACCAACGTTGACTGCCAAGCCACGCGAAGTAAATATTGGCCTGGGTTACTACCGGGCTCAGCCGCTCGTCGCTTCATGAAAGCGTTTTCTCCAGACGGTCAGCTAAGAGATCATACGAAAGAGAGTTCATAGCGCGGTTCCTGCTTTCTCTTGACATCTCTTCCGCCCTTTCCGGATTTTGAAGAATTGACAGGACCGCGGCAGCCACTTCGCCCGCCTGCCTCGGATGATCCACAACGATTCCCGTGACCCCATCCACGACAGCCTCGTGGGCTCCGCCGGAACGTCCGGCCACCTGAGGGACACCCGACGCAGCGGCTTCGGCGAAAACGATACCGAAGCCTTCTTGTTCCAGACCTCCCCATCGATTCCTACAGGGCATGATGAACAGATCTCCCATAGCAAAAACAGATGGAAGCTCAGAGTCGGGAACGCGCCCTAGGAACTTCACTGGAAAATTCAACTTTTTGGATAGACGTTCTAAACGTCTCCTGTCTCTGCCTGTACCGGCTATCACTAGTTGTATGCCCGGTAACTCATGTTGAAGACTTGCAACAGCCTCAATAGCCACATCAAATCCTTTTCGAGGAACAAGCCGGCTAACTCCGACAACAAGAGGCGCTTGACTAAAACCAAGACCTTCGCGATGTCTCATTCGTTCATCAAGATCACGTGGCACGAAACGACTCTGGTCAACACCTGGCGGAATCTCAATAGTCGTTAAAGGGCGGCCGGCAGCCCTTGAGGCCTCTCGAGCTGGATAACCGCCTGCCGTAATAACAAACTCAGCGCTTCGTAGTACCCGACCCAGAAGGTGTCGTGCACCTGGGAGTCGACCCGGAACTGTTATTTCGGCGCCGTGAGCGACGATTGCATATGGAAGGTCCAGAGTTGGCGCTAGGTGCCCTAAAGGAAGTGCTGGATCTAAGACAACGAGTTCTGCCCCTACCTCTTGAGCTAATTCCTTAATCTCAGTAGCTAACCGTCTGGTTGGGAAAAAGACCTTTCGCTCGGCCCGTACAATGCGATGTTCTTGCGCTGCGTCAAAGCTCTCTGCATCTGGATGGTTCGGAGTGAACACTGTGACACTGTCACTAGGTAGTCGTCGCCAAAGCTCCCAAAGGTAGTTCTGAATTCCACCGACCTTCGGTGGGTAGTCATTGGTAACAAGAAGATGTTTCTTCATTGACTATCGGAGTCCAACGAAATTCCCCACTCCTCTAGTTCGGCACGAACGATTCCATCGGGATCATGCTCAACTAACGACTCTGCTACGTCAGGTCCGATCAGATGTTCCTTTCCTAGCCGCAGCGCCGCCCACACTGCATGACTTCGGACTAAAGGTTCCGACGAGATAAGACAATTCGCTAACACTCGATCTACTTCGAGGTCATTGTGACTTTGGCTATTCCCCAGAACTACTAACGCATTTCTCCGCAAATATTCAGGCCGACGCCTAGGTATATACCAATGACCGAACTGTTTCATGAGCTCTTCATCTGCGCTATCGAGCAGCGCAACGATGTCGACTTTTGAATCTTTGGGCGAGATGGTTCCTGAAGCTTTCATCGTCTCATCGTTAATCGGGCAGAGGACTTGGCAGTCATCACAGCCATAAAGTCGATCTCCAAGTGCCGTTCGATACTGTCGGGGGAATGGCCCTTTGGCCTGCAAAAGCCACGCTAAACATTTGTTGGCATCAAGTACCCCAAATTCGTCAATGGCCCCTGTAGGGCAGTCAGTACTGCAACGTCGACAAGTGCCACACCCATCGTGAGTCTTTTCTGACCGTCCCCCGATGGGAGCGTCCGTCACAACTGAGCCAATCACTGTCCAGGAGCCAAGCTCCGGGTGGAGCAACATAGTGTTTCGCCCTAACCACCCCAGACCAGCCCTAGCTGCGACGGCTCTATCGGCCAGCCGGTTGTCGTCCATTACCACCTCAGTTCGGGCTCCGAATCCTTCGAGGTAATTCGCTACTGTCGTCAAGCCTTGACGGAGCTTCCCGTATTCATCTGAGCAAACGTATGAGGCCACTACTCCTTTCGGACCTTCAACTCCCGCTTTGGTCCCAGGGTCCGAGGTCTGCGGTTCATCGACAGAAGGCGGTTTGTACCGACGAACTGCGACCAGAATGCTCTTTGCTCCTTCAAACAACTGCGCTGGGTCTGTAGCCCGCTCTGGGTTGCCATAGGTGAAGTTCATGCCCGCATGAAGGCCTTGATGTTTCCGTTCCTTAATAGCTGCACGAGCCTCGAACAGTGGCTCAACTCCAGTTACAGCGATGTCATCTAGTCCTGCATCCTTGGCTACTTGCTTTATTTTCTCAAAATTGGGAACCCGCATCACGACACTTCCATAACGCTCGAAAGAGAGACAGCTGGCATCTAGCATGCCGACACGCTTACACCCTTAAAAGTTACCGTCCTGAGTCAGATGCAACAGATTTCTGCAGCTTCAATCTGGGAACCAAGCCAGATCGGCCAAGGGTTCTAAGAGCACGAATATCGGATAATTCGATTACAACTGAGTTCCGATCAGGTCTACACAGGTACGTGATGAGACAATCATTACAAGTCTCCGACCCTGAATATTCGCAAAGGTCGCAATCAATAAGTAACGATTCTTCATCACCAAAAGTTTCATCAAGATCTCTCGCGGTAAATCCAGTGTCGCTCACTTCTCTTTGTCCTTTGTCTGAGTGCTAAGAGAAACTAGAACTGGGGTGGGACAGCATTGACCTAATAGCTATATCGCCCCAAAGAGGCGGGTATTCTGTAATCCAGGGGATGGAAATGTTCGCCGAAGAAGCAGACGTTTGGGTAGGTCGCCAGTATGGGCCCTACAGCATTAAAGAGCTCCTGGGTCGCGGCACAGTAGCTCACGTCTATCGAGCTGCATTACGTGACGGCAACGAAGTTGCTCTCAAGGTCCTCACCCCGTTCGCTGAAGCGAGACAGGAGATCCGTTCTCTTTTTGAACAAGAGTTTGAACTCATGGTTCGCGTCGACCACCCGAACGTCCTTAAGGCAATGCAGGCTGGCATAATCGCTGGGGCTCACTACATGGAGATCGAACCAATAAACGGTGAAACCCTTTGGGATCGCGTTCAATCTTCTAAAGCTATTGATCTTCGGGAGTCCATCGCGATTATTCAACAAATGTGTTCTGCGTTAGATCACGTTCATCACCAACGGATCGTCCATCGGGACGTCAAACCTTCCAACATCTTGTTGGACGAAGAGGGTGACCGTGCCGTTCTCTTTGACTTCGGCCTTGCGCACGACCTGGACGGACCTCCGCCACCTGAAGGCAGGGTCTACGGATCCCCTATGTTCCTTGCGCCTGAACAAGCAGTTGGGGGCCATGTTGATGGGAGAACCGATCTCTACAGTCTGGGTGCAACTCTTTATCGGCTGGCAGTGGGGTCAGCTCCCTTTTACGGTGAAAGGAATGAGCTTTTACACGCCCACGTCAAACTGTCACCGCCAGATCCCCGCGGAGCTGGGGTTGCTGATGATCTTGCCGAAATAATCTTGAGGTCGATGTCTAAAGCTCCAAGTGATCGTTTCGAAAGCGGAGCAGATTTCGCGGCTGCCCTCGCTACGGTGCAACAGGCAGATCTGAAACCCCGCAAGCGCGGGCTCTTGGGCAGAATTGCTGGCCGCTCCTAGCAGATATTGTAAAGCTCCGATCACTCCATATCGAACACTTGTTCGCTATATTCGTCTTCGTGTTTCAACAATCGTTAGACGATTTGGGTACGCCCTTACATGAAGTCACTTTCTGTGTTCTCGACTTCGAGACCACGGGTGGCAGAAGAAACATCGACATGATCACAGAGATAGGTGCTGTTAAGTACCGTGGCGGCGAGGAACTTGGAACCTTCCAAACGCTTATCGACCCGGGATGCTCTGTACCTCCGGAAATAACGGTTCTCACCGGAATCACAAGTGCAATGGTGTCGCGGGCGCCAAAGATCGAACGCGTCCTTCCTGCCCTCTTGGAATTTCTAGGGGGTGCCGTGCTCGTCGGACACAACGTGGGGTTTGACCTTGCATTCTTGAATGCCGCGCTACGCAGATCCGGAAGGGAGGTCTGGGCTGGGCAGAAAATCGACACATTGGCTATCTCGCGTCGCCTCATTCGCAATGACGTCCCGAATCACAAACTTTCCACATTGGCCAAGTGTTTGCGTTTACCGCATCAGCCGAACCACCGGGCCTTAGATGATGCTCAAGCCACCGCTGATTTGCTTCATCACCTGCTTGAGCAGGCCTCGGCTTTGGGAGTTCTCGGGCTAGATGACTTGCAGCAACTTCCGACTATGCAACGCCACCCTCAGGCAAAGAAACTGCGACTAACTGAAGATCTTCCACGTTCGCCTGGGATTTATCGTTTTGTCGACAAGAGAGGCGAAGTTCTTTATGTCGGCAAAGCGGCCAACATACGCTCTCGCGTCCGGTCATATTTCTCGAGTGACAAACGTCGAAAAGTTGACCAGCTGCTCCGGGAAACCGAATTAATCGAATACACAGTGTGTGAAGGATCTCTGCACGCTGAGGTGCTGGAGTTGCGCTTGATTCAAGATCTTCGCCCGCGCTTTAACCGGCGTTCGAAGAATTGGTCGAAGTATGCCTACGTGAAATTGACCTTGGCGGAGCGATTCCCTCGGTTATCGATCGTGAGTGAACCTAAAGAGGACGCTGGTTTCTATTTGGGTCCGATTTCTTCTCGTCGTGTCGCTCGGGATGTAGTTGATGCCATCGAAACTGTCTTACCTCTTCGTCGTTGCACCAAGAGAGTGCCCCGACAGGTAACTGCCGGATCCTGTGTTGCAGCTCAAATTGGTACCAGTGTGTGTCCTTGCTCCGGGGACGTCACTGAGGAGGCTTATTCGGAGATTGTCAACGATGTTCTCCTAGCCCTAAACAATCACCCAGAAAAGCTACTCAACCCACTACGTCTTCGAATGCTGAGCCTTGCGAATCAACAACGCTTCGAAGAAGCCGCTGATCTCCGTCGTCAAGCTTTCGCTCTGTCCGCCGTCTTGCGACGTCAGTACCAGGTGGAGGCACTGCGTTCTTCTGGCCGTCTGGTATTCGAAGACGTTAGAACTGGACTCACGACACTTGAAAATGGTCACCTGGCTGAGTGGTCTGATGAAGCCGGTGGCGTCGAAATGCAGGTCAACAGCCCAGGTGGCGTAATAGGGAAGCGCGAAGTTGCGGAATTGTGGTGCGTTGCTAATTGGCTTGAAAGTGAGGCCCACAATCTTCGTCTTATCTACTGCGATCGCCCTCTGTCGTCTCGCTACCCCTGTCTAGACAATTTTCAAATCAAGAAGGATCTCGCGCTCGTTTAGGTCGGGTGTCTATTCGTCTTGTTCTTTGCGACCTAGAAATTTGACGCCATGTCCATACCGCTCAATAAGCTCTAACTGGTCCACGTCGTAAACCATGGTCCACCTTCGCTCGCTGTCCTCAAATTTGACCGCTGCCATGACGAATCGGTTGCCTGGCTGAATAGCAACCACTGTTCCCGTCTGACCTATTAGATGTTGTCGACTGTCATCTGAGGTTGCTGTTAGGCGGACAACATCTCCAACCCCATAGGGAAGGGCTTGTCCGATCACCATGACTAGTCAGCTATCTCGTTGCTGAGATTAACTACACTCTCGACCTTGGCAGCCGCTTGACCATTGACCATAGCTGCCTTGGCGGCTTCCAGTCCTGCTCCCATGTTCTCGACTAAGCCAGCGACAAGAAGACCTGCTGCCGCGTTGACAGCGACTATGTCGGCCCTTGGGCCTACGTCGGTTCCAGCGAACAACTCATGCATTATCCGCACATTATCTTCGGGGCTGCCGCCTTGGATTTCAGCCCTATTGACCCGACGAATACCTACAGATTCGGGTTCAAATTCGGTCTCGCCAACAACTTCGCCGTCACGGACCTCATAGATGCGGGTTGAATCAGTCGTTGTAATTTCATCGAGACGGTCACCTCCATGAACGACCAGCGCATGTTCGCTTCCTCTAGCCGCTAATACACCTGCAACTCTTGGAGCCATTGTCGGGTCACTAACCCCTACTACTTGTCGTTTCACTCCCCCCGGATGGGACAACGGGCCGAGAAAATTAAAGGTTGTAGGAACACCGAGTTCAGAACGAACTGGCCCAACGAACCTCATCGCAGGGTGAAAGTTCTTGGCAAAGGCGAAGCCGAGACCCACTTCTTCAACGCATCGTGCTACTTGGGTACCATCTAGGTCGATAGCGAGCCCCAACACTCCCAATGTGTCAAAAGACCCACTGCTTGAGGAAGCCGCTACCGAACCGTGTTTGCAAACCGTTGCTCCAGCTGCCGACGCGACAAAACAAGCCATCGTAGAAACACTCAGCGCGTGAGTTCGTCGAGATGGGGCGCCACCACTGCCGACGACATCGATTGTTCCGTTCGGCACCTCTAAAGGAGAAGCTGCGTCCATCATTGCATCCACTAGGCCAGTGAGTTCTAGTACCGAACCTCCCTTCATACCCAGAGCAATTATGAAACCTGCCACTTGAGCATCTGTTGCTTCTCCTCGCAGAATCGACCCCAGGGCAGCCCTGGCTGCCGCCGGGGTTAGATCAACTCCAGCTACTAAATCACTCAACACTCCTGACCAGCCACCGAAAACGTCCAAAGACGCGTCGGCCGCGGCGTTGCTCTTGCTTGAAGTCACCTTTGGGACTCTATCGTTCGTTTGTTGTCTCGGTTTCGCTCAAGGCGCGCTGTCGTGCTGCGGCACGGCGCCTTCGCCTAATAATGCTTCGTCGTTCCCGCTGCGTCGCGCCTCCCCAAACTCCTTCTTTCTCCCGCACCGTTATTGCGTACTCGAGACAAGGCATGGCGACCGAGCAGCCCCGACAGATTTTCTTTGCCAACTCAGCGTTATCGTCTTCATCATCAGGAAAGAAAATTGAGGCATCGATGCCACGACAAGCAGCAGTTTGTTCCCATCCCTTGAGCCCCGGCGCAAAGGGAAGTGTGCTCTGGAACACATCTGTGAGCGCGTCTCCACGGCTGGAATGTAAAACTGTGCTGTGAATAGGATCGGTAATGCTCATTGCAATCAGGATTCTTTCCCATTGACAGTGGGATTGTCCAGACTAATTGAGCGTTCGGTAATTTCTTGAGGAAGGAATCCGGATTGCAAAGCGAGTTTTTAATCTTTGGCCACCGAATTGACCGCACTTCGTGGTTGAGCGGTTCAATTTTCTCACTGATAGTAGTTGTCGGCGTGGGGATGGTTATCGGCAATCTGGTGGATCAGAACGGTGACAACTCACTAGTAGTAACTGCAGCGATCTCTATCGGACTCGTTCTGGGTGGCTTCATCGCGTCTTGGCGCGCCTCGCGCTCTCACATTGTTCATGGGATGCTTACCAGTTGCCCCGCGTTACTCATTGCCTTTGTATTCCAGTGCATCAGAATGATTCGTGGTGTCCGTTCAGTTTCCTGGCTGAGCCTCGTTGTCGTCAGCTTTCTAGCTATTTCGTTGGCGACATTGGGCGGAGTGCTTGGTGGACGGTGGACTCCCAACCGAGGCTCTCTTTTTGAGTAAACGATCTGCGCTGGCATGACAAGCCTCGTGCAGCGATACAGTGATATCGGCGGTGAGTCGGCTGGGTGACCGCAGTTGGCCTCACCTTTAGAGATGAGGCAAATTGAGGAAGGTCGGGACTCCGCAGGGCAGGGTGCTGGGAGAAAACCAGGCGTCGTGAGGCGACGGAAAGTGCAACAGAAAGTAAACCGCCGATGGTTTAGCGCTGCTAATCACAGGTAAGGCTGAAAGGGTGCGGTAAGAGCGCACCAGCGTGCAGGGTGACTTGCGCGGCTTGCAAACCCCACTCGGAGCAAGGTCAAGCAGGAATCAGACGGCCCGTCCTACGATTCCGGGTAGACCGCTGAGATGGATGGTCACACAAGTGAGTGAACTCACTGGACAGAATCCCGCCTACAGGCTGACTCACCGCCACCTATATCGATTTCCACACCTCGACAATCAGCAAGCTAGCGTTCTCGACAATGACTCAGAGCTCCATGAACATCGATTGGCCCGATGCCCTTGAACTAGGCCCGGTTACGGTTCTGACAGGGTTGGATAAGGGCAAATACCCGCATGGAAATTCGATGCTCGTCCAGGGATCTCAAGAGACCATTCTGATTGACCCTTCTCTCACCGTCGCCCATCGCGGGATGCCTACACAGGTTGACCAAATATTTCTCTCTCATGTACATGAGGACCACATTCCCGGGATGAGCCACCTCAAAGATGTTCCGGTGTCATGTCACGAGGCAGACGCTGTAGGGCTTACTTCAATCGACGGATTGATGTCTATGTATGGGTTACCTCCATCCGTGGAAGAAGATTTTCGACAAGAGGTAATAGAAGACTTCAACTATGAGCCCAGAAGCGATGTCTCAACCTTTTCTGACGGTGACGTTTTTGATTTAGGAGATGCTGAGATTCAGGTGGTCCACACACCTGGACACACCCATGGCCATTGTGCGTTCTTGGTCCCTCAAGCCAGAGCTGTTTTCCTTGGCGATATCGAGCTATCCGGATTCGGACCTTATTATTTTGATGCACATTCCTCGTTGGACAGCTTCGAGCAGTCACTTAATCGGTGTCGCTCTCTAGATGCCGATCATTTCGTAACTTTTCATCACAAATGGGTTATTTCTGGACGGGAGTTATTCCTTGAAATGCTGGATGCCTTCGAGAATGTGATCTCCAACAGGGAGTCAGCGATGCTTGACTTCATGAGTGAGCCAAAATCAATCGACGACTGTGCATCTGAGCGATTTGTGTATCGGCCCTCTGTCGATATGAACTTTGTTGGTCATGTTGAAACTCGTTCAGCACAGATTCACATTGCTCGGATGGTCAAACAGGGTCGCGTTGTGGAGGTAAGCGAGGGCATTTATCGAACTACTGACCACTAACAGTTACTGCTCTTTGAGGTGTGTTGTTTCGTTGAAAGATGTCAGCACAGGCCGTCCGTCCCTCACCGCTATTCGAGTGATCTGAGCCTGCCCGACGCTGAGGTTCCATGAAATTTGTTCGTTGGTTCCCAGTGCCCATGCAACAGCAGACTTTATTGGTGAAACGTGCGTAAACACTGCGACATTTGATTCTTCAGCCTCAAGTAGTAGGGCTTGGCATCCCAGCGCGACCCTGCGGTCTAATTCCTCTAGGGACTCTCCTCCCGGAGGCGTGAAGCTTGGGTCGCTTCGCCATCGGATCCATTCTTCCTTGGTAATTTCACCGATTGGTTTCTCGTCCCACTCTCCATAATCCAGTTCGATCCAGCGCTCATCAACGCGACACGGCAGCCCAAGTGGCTTCGCCGTTTGAAGCGCTCTTTGCAGCGGAGATGAGACAACCACATCGATCGGACCCAACGCAGCTTCTATTTGCTTAGCTTGACGCACGCCCTCCATATCAAGGGGGTTGTCGATTCGTCCCTGAAGAAGACCTTCGGCATTTGCAACAGTTCTGCCATGTCGAACGATTAGCAGCACTATTAACCTCTTGATCTTGGATTAATCAGATCGCGATCGATACGGCCGGTTCGCAGGAATAATCGCCGTCGCGCAGGTTGACTCATTCCCATTAGTCGGTAACTCCAAATAAGCAAAGCTAAGCCAATTATCTCCATGACTACGATCAATAGGACTTCACGCTCGGCTAAAGGGATCTTGGTCCCACTGCTAGCCAGGCCCGTAAACGGCCACCAAAACGTTTCAGTGTTCATCCACGCTCCGTCGAACACCGAATGCCAAAACATTCCTATTGGAACGGCCAAGGCTTGCCTACGGAACTGACGTCGTCCGATAGTGCAAATCATCAACCCCATTAGCAGCAGAATCGGTGCGGCAAGAGTGTGCATAAGGTTCGTCTTACCCAAGGAGGCATCTACCGCGTCAGGCAGAAGAGCTCCCACGATGATCAAACGATGATCGATCGCTGGATCACGAAAGGTGAACCACATCGCTATCAGGGCTGTGCCAGCAAACCACAACAACATGAGATCTTTACCGCACTACAAGAGCGCCGCACTCAGGACATTCTGAGGGTTCATCACTTGGCAATCTTCGAATTCTGTCAATTTCGACTGCTGCGATCTCCAAGAAACACGCTCCGCATGATGTTCCTACTAGCCGACCTACTGCCGTGTGGTCGCCCATTCGCTTTCGATTATCTTCGTAGAGTTTTACAAGGTCGCTTCCCGCTCGCGTTTCGATTCCTCGTTTTTCGCCCATCACTGATTCGCGTTCATCTTCGACTTCAGACAATGCTGACGCAATCTTGCCTTCAATGGTGCTGACCGCCTCTTGGCAGTTAGTGCGGGCCGTTTCGATTCGGGCTTCTTCAGTCGCGTAAGGTTCGATTCTTTCCATTAATTCAATTATCTGGTCTTCCAAGATCGACTGGCGTTTCGAAAGAGAGTTAATTTCGCTTTGTAGCGCCGCTGCTTCTTTGGGCGATGTCATATCTCCGCCGTACAGAGAACTGGTTGCTTTCGCGACCTTGTCTTCCAACTGTTGGATTTCGGCCTCTCTATCGCTTTGACTCTGGCGGAGTGTTGATAGCTCGACTTCGATTTCGCCAAAACTGTTTTGAAGCTCGCTATCTTCAGCTTGAAGGGCGGCTAGCTGCTCATACTCAGGCAAGGTCTTGGACCGGTGGGCTAGTTGTGACAGGCGAGTGTCAAGTTCCTGAAGTTCGACTAGGACCTCAAGCTCACTCAAAGCCGCCTCCTTGTTGATAGCTAACCGGTAACTCCATACACCGGTTCTATCACGTGCCTACCGATTACGTCCCATTCTCATCATCTGCAGGAGGCTCTGTTGTAGTAGTCACAGGGTTCCGATTCGGCACGAGAGCACAATTCAGATACTCATCTCGATGGATGCCGGTAGCTGAAAGTTCAGTCATTCTGCAATTAGCCTCCGGGTGCGGCAGGAAGATACCGGCGTCAAGGTCTACTTGAGCCATCGCGCAGGGCAGATCAAACTGCATTAGTCCACGTTCAACGCCGAGGTCAATGTCGACAGCACACTTCTCTTCAGCCAAGTACAAGAGCTGAGATTTTCGTTGTGGAGGTGGTGGTTTGGGCAGCGGAATGATCTCTTGTTGTTCTAACACTCGAGTCATATAAGAACCCCAGATCCGTGCCGGAACCCAGCCACCGGTCCCCTCTCGACCCTGCACATCGGTCATAGAGACTTTTTCTTCGGGGTGACCCATCCAAACTGAGGTGCTCAGGTGGGGTGTGAACCCGACATACCACGCGTCACTGAAATCTTGTGCGGTGCCGGTTTTCCCTGCTGATGGTTGACCACTTTCGAGTTGAGCTCGCCGTCCAGTGCCCGCTACAACGTTGTTAGCGAGGACCTCTGAGACCCAAGCAGCGGTAGTCGCTTTAACAGCCCGACGCCCGCGAGGGACATGCTGGTACAACACTGACCCACTAGCATCTTCAATTTTGCTGATGAGGAAAGGTTCCATCCTTAACCCGCCATTGGCAATAGCGGCATAGGCCACCGCTTGCTCGAGGGGGGTTACTTCTTGAGCCCCTAAGGACATTGACAGGTAGGGGCGAAAAGAATCTTCGGAACCACGACCCAATAGGCGGTTAGCTACCTCAACGACATTATCGAGGCCTGTGCGCAGCCCTAGACGGACGAAACCACAGTTTGAACTTTTGAGGACTGCGAACTGAACAGTCCCGACCGCGCCTTTGTTTTCATTGAAATTGGTGACTTCGTAATCGACGTTGGGTGGGTTGGGGAAGGTGCATGGCCCCATTCCGCTGATCGTGTCGAACGGAAATAGTCCGGCTTTCTCAATGGCCGCTGCTAGCACGTAGGTCTTAAAGGACGATCCTGGCTGCCTTTTTCCCTGTGTCACGAGGTTAAATTGAAAATCTGCAAATTCGGGGCCACCGATAAATGCTCGGACAGCTCCGGTAGCGGGGTCCACAGATGCTATGGCAACCTCGAAATCACCTGTTCCTTCAGGCAACACGTCTTGCACTGCTTCTTCCATATGTCGTTGCAAAGTGGGATCAAAAGTTGTCCAGACTCGAAGACCTCCGTTGTATACCTTCGCGAAGCGCTCTTGGTATGTCTCTCCTAATGCTGGATGGGCGAGTAACGCTTCGGTGACTTCATCTAGGAAATAGTCCTTGCGTAGAGTTTCGTCAGTCCGCTGTGGGCTTCTGTTGCGGTCAGGTAGTCCACGTTGTTCGAAGCGGTCTCGATCATCTGCGGAGATGATTTCTGCATCTAAAGCACTTTGTAAAGACATACTTCGGCGCTTGCCAACTATCTCAACATCATCGAAACCATCGTAAATCCCTGGACTTCGGATGAGTCCAGCTAGAAATGCTGCGTCACCTACATCAAGTTCGTTGACGTTCTTGCCGAAATAGGTTTCAGAGGCAGCTTGAAGACCGTAGGCACCGTTACCGAAATAGATTTCGTTGAGATAAAACTCGAGAATCTCTTCTTTGGAGAATTCCTCTTCAAGTCGCGCAGCGAGCACAGCCTCACGAATTTTGCGACTAAAGGAACTCTCATTTCCCACCACACGAAGTTTGACTATCTGTTGGGTGATGGTTGAGCCGCCTTGAGTGATGGCACCGCTCGTGAGGTTCTGAATCATCGCGCGTGAAATTGCTCGAATGTCAACGCCGTTATGGGTCCAAAACTTATTGTCTTCGACTGCCAACAAGGTGGCGAGCACGTCGTCGGGCACCTCACCAATTTTTACGAGTTGCCGATCGATGTCATACCTGAGTATTCCTATTTCGTTTCCGACGCTGTCATATACCTCTGTCCTCTGCGCGCCTGGCGACAAGTCAAGGTCTACGTCTATTCGTTCCCGATCAACTGCGAACAGCGCTTCTTTGCTGTGGGGACCAACTGCTATTCCAACTGCAGTAATCAAAACAGCGCAGCCAAGAATACTTGCCACCAAAATCGGGAGGCGCAGTAGCCGTCGGAAAGCTCTCACTATGTACCGAAGGTACCGGCCAGCAACGCTCAGAAAGCGTCGCTCTACCAATAGTCGCTGTCATTTGGTCGCGTTTCTAGGCAATTATGGTTCTGTGTCTCGGTACTCACTTCAAAATTCGTCCTTCGACCCAACTCGTACTTGGGTGATAGATGGAGGACCGAATCTGCCATCTCTCCCGAATATCGAGCCTCCGACATTGGTTATTGCGGCTGATGTGGGCTATCTACACGCCCGACATCTCGGAATCCAAGTTGATGCGGTGGTCGGAGATCTTGACTCTCTCGGCCGAGAAAACCTTGAAACAGTGAATTCGCAACTTGTGGTAGAAGAACACCCAGAAGATAAAGATGAGAGCGATTTAGCGCTCGCTTTGAGCTTCGCCCGAACCGTCGGCGCCACAAACATCGACATCATCACTGGAGGTGGGGGCCGACTTGATCATTTGCTAGTCAGTTCGATGCTGCTAGCAAGCGAAGAAAACATCGATCAACGAATTGTCACCCATTGTGGAGCAAGTCGTGTCTTGGCCCTAAAGCCCGGCAAAGCCTTTGACTTGGTTGATGTCGTCGGCTCCCAGGTAAGCATCATCGCTCTCAAATCCGACTCGCGAATCTCCACTACAGGGTTACGTTGGAATTTGTCGCTAGCTAATGCGGTTCCAACCTTCAGCAGTCTGGGATTGAGTAACGAAATTATTGACCATCCGACAATCGATGTAGTTGAAGGCGTTTTTCTGGTAATAGTGACTTCCCGTGATCTCTAAGCCCACTGCGTCAATTCCGAGCATTCTGCTCGCGTTTGTCATTGTCGCTGTCATGGCAGTTGGATGTGCGACTTCGACAAGGGAACCTCAAACGGTGAGGCTCCTCACCCACAAGGAATTCCAGTTACCCGAAGAGGCACTTGAGGAGTTCACTGAAAAGACTGGGATTGAAGTTCTAGTTTTCCTCGAGGAAGACGCTACTTCCATGGTCAACCTTCTAGAAAGATCTTCGAACAATCCAGTTGCCGACGTTGTTTTGGGAATAGATAGTCTCGAACGAAGACGCGTCACCGAAAAGAGGTTGGTGGAGCCATATCGGCCGATTGCAATCGACCGGCTTGACCCCTCTCTTGTTTTGCAAGACGCCATGTTGACTCCTGTGAGTCAATTAGCCGCTTGTTTGAACCGCTCCAAGTCGAGATACGAAGTTCCAGAACGGCGGCTAGACAGGCTCCCCGATCAAGGAAGCCTTCCTCTACAACCCCCGACAGAGATCGACGACATGCTCGAACGTCAACACGCTGAGACCGCGGTAATTCCTAATCCCCTCTCAAGTCGTCTCGGCGTTTATTTTTTGGTTGCTCTTGAACGCCTCCACCCAGAAGATGTAGAGGGAGTTACCCCCTGGCCAAAATTGCTTGACGAAATGTTGAGATGGGGGCTCGAAGTCGCTCCCAGCTGGGAAGAGGCTTGGTTCAGTCGTTTCCAACCTTCCGCCGGACCTGAAAGCACAGAAACTCGCTCTTTGACCTGGGGTTCCTCTGGCATGCCGAGCGTAAGTGTGCGATTTATTCCAGAGCTACCTGAAGAAGTGGACGTGGCTGTAATTGATAGTGGTTGCATCAAAGTCGTGAACTACGCCGGCATCATCAGCAACACCCCTAACCGACGTGATGCTGGTCGCCTGGTCGATTCTTTCATTGAGCCGTTATTTCAATACGGTGTACCTGACCGATACGGAAGTCGCCCAGCTAGGACCGACATAGTGAGAACGGAAGCCTGGCGGCGGTTCGGTGTCAACGTGACTGCCATACCAATTGACGAGTGGCGGATAGGGCCACTCTGGCAACAATGGTTACTGACTTGGAAGCAAGTTGCTGATGCCGTGGCAAGTGGTGAAGAGCCCTTACCCCCCATCGTTCAAGTGACGTTGCCATCCCAATAGCTACTTCACTTCCCTTAACGAGACTTTCAACTACTGACTTTGCCCATAGTCACCCCAGGGCCGATCTCGTTCCGCAATAGCGTCACCGAAATCGCCATCTGTGATGCGCGATGCCCATTCCTGTGCTTCGGGGGTGTGGCGAGCTATTCCGTCGAAAAATGTGCCCATAATCTGGGAGGTACGCAGACCCATATTCTCAAAAGTCTGGTTAATGAGGAGTTTATTTAGAGCCAACTGGTTACTTGGAATGCCAGCAAACCTACGCGCTTCTTCTTCGGCCGCTCGCGAGAGATCCTTTGCCTCATAGACATGCGATACCAGGCCGATCCGAAATGCTGTTTCAGCGTCGATTGGCCGACCTGTCAATAGGAACTGTTTGGCATGTTCAAGGCCGATTCGGTGGATCCACATCATGGTCGTCGGAGTTCCATAAATACGGCTGGGGGCGTAGCCAATTTGTGCATCGTCTGCCATAAACAACAAATCTGCACACAACAACAAATCGGTCGCTCCGCCAATCGCCCAACCCGAAATTTCAGCGATTACCGGCTTGGGGCATTCCCAAACTTTCATGAAGCTTCGAACGTTGGCCGACATCGATTGATAGTCGCGCACCGGGTCCCATATTTCGTTATCTGAACTATCGTTATTCGCCAAGAAGTCGACCAGGTCGTAGCCAGCCGAGACGTTAGGACCTGCGCCTCGTAGGACTATTGCGGCGACCTGATCGGCAGCTGTCGCTTGGTCTACACATTCTGCTACTCGGCTTATGACTTCCGCTGTCAAAGTGTTCAGACGCTCGGGCCGATTAATGGTGATGATCGCGATTTTGTCTTCTTCTGCGTACAAAACTGAGTCCGTCATGAGATCAGCCTCCGGTACCGCTCTACGGTTGCCGTAGAGTAGTCCGCGCAGTCCACCAACAGGATTTGTTTGGTTAGATCCATTTGACTGCAGGATTTTCGAAAAGGACCAACAATGCTCGAAACAACGACCCTCGGCCAAAGAACCGGTTTACAGGTGCCGAGACTTTGCTTGGGAACCATGAACTTCGGAGAGCCCGGTCGTGGCCATCAAGGCGACTGGACTCTTGGCATTGACGAAGCACGCCCGATCTTCGAAGCTGCTATCGAATCAGGCCTTTTCTATTTCGATACAGCAGATATCTATGGAGTGGGCGCCTGCGAAGAGGTTGTTGGTCAGCTCCTGCGCGAACTGCTCCCTAGAGATCAATACGTGATTAACACCAAAATTGCTATGCCCATGGGTCGTGGCGTCAACCAAGGCGGGCTTTCTCGGAAACACATCATTGAAGGTGTGGATAGCTCTCTTCGGCGCCTCGGCCTTGAATATGTTGACCAACTAATCATCCATCGTCACCCCCATGGCATCAGAGGCGCTTCTGCGGGGCCAATTGAAGAAACATTGGAAGCTTTGAATGACGTGGTCAAGGCTGGCAAAGCACTCCACATTGGAGCTTCTTCGATGTTTGCTTGGCAGTTCGCTGAACTTCAGTTGACTGCCAAAATCAACGGTTGGACCCAATTCGTCAGCATGCAAAACCATTACAACCTCATCTACCGAGAGGAGGAGCGTGAAATGAACCCCTACTGTTTCAGCACCGGCGTTGCTCTTCAGCCGTGGTCTCCGCTGGCCCGCGGCATTCTGGCTGGCGCCTATCAAGGGAGCTTGGAAGGCGGGACTACCAATCGGTCCAAAGGCCAGGACCGGGCCCGGACTGAATCGCTCTATAAAGGTGAAATGGATTTCGCCATAGCTGACCGAGTGATAGCCCTTGCCGACGAACGCGGATGTCGCCCCGCTCAAATAGCGATCGCCTGGTTGTTGTCTAAACCAGAAATTACGGCACCCGTTGTCGGGGTCTCGCGTGTTGAACAGTTAGAACAACTGGTTGAGGCCTGTTCCATCCAACTATCGGTGGAAGAGGTTTCTCATCTCGAGGAGCTGTACCAACCGGTAGAAAACCTTCTCTCGGTCGGAACGTCATAACTTTCCACATTTCGACATTCTTTTCGCTCATAAGCGTCGCGAGGGCTAGCCTCAGCAGTCAATCTATTCGAGGCGCGTCCATTACGAACCTCAGCATCGAAAGGCTTTGACGTGAAGGCAGCAGTTCTAAACGAAATCCCAGGTGAACTCGAAATCACCGAAGTCGGCATAGATAAACCAGGGCCGCGTGAAGTTCTGATCCAAACCTCGGCGGCGGGGTTGTGTCACAGCGACCTCCACTTCATGGAAGGCCTGTATCCCTACATGACGCCCGCAGTGCTTGGACACGAATCAGCCGGTGTAGTCGAAGCAGTTGGTTCCGATGTCACCTATGTGAAACCTGGTGACCATGTGATCACATGCCTTTCGGTCTTCTGCGGCCACTGTTCATACTGCACAGAGGGGCGGCCATCCATTTGTTCCGGCAAAGATCTTGAATGTAATCGCGGACCCGACGAAGCTCCCCGCCTAACTATTGACGGCGCTCCCGCGTGGCAATTCCTTAATCTTTCATCATTCGCTGAACAAATGCTCGTGCATGAACACGCAATCGTGAAAATCCGCGAGGACATGCCTCTTGATCGTGCGTCATTGATTGGGTGCGGCGTGATGACCGGAGTGGGTGCAGTTTTTAGGACTGCACGTGTCGAACCTGGAGAAACAGTTGCAGTGTTTGGTGCAGGCGGAATTGGTCTTGCCGCTGTTCAGGCTGCCCGAATTGCGGGTGCCGGACGCATTATTGCTGTGGACATGCTTGACACCAAACTTGAAACCGCTCGCCAAATGGGGGCCACCGATACTGTCAACGCAGCTGACACTGACGCTGTTCTGAGTATCCACGAGATGACGAGTGGCGGAGTACACAAGTCATTTGAAGCCGTGGGCTTAAAGCAAACAACCGAACAGGCTTTTCAAAGCCTACGAAATGGCGGCACTGCGACTGTGATCGGCATGATTCCGCTCGGGACGAACATCGAAATTCATGGTGTCGATTTCCTGATGGAAAAGAAGATTCAGGGTTCGAACATGGGATCGAACCAATTCCGGACTGATATGCCCCGACTTGTCGACATGTATCTTGATGGTCGCCTCATGCTGGACGAAATGGTCTCGGCGAGAATCAGCCTGGAAGAAATCAATCAGGGCTTTCAAGCCATGAAATCCGGTTCAGTGACTCGGTCAGTCATCACTTTCAACTAACCGTTAACGAGAAGTTTCGTAATTCACGATTACCAGTCATAGACGGTGTTCATGACTCCGCGCACCCTTCCGACCAGCGTGCACGAGTTGATGCCTTTTGCCCTCAAGACGTTTACTGCAGCGTCGTTGAGACGATCAACCTGCAAATAACCGTCGTATACGGCTTCGTCGATACTGGCAAATGCCGGGCCGACATCTGCGAGGGTGCCGAGGATCATCAGATCGGCACCGGCCTCTATGGCCATAACGACTGCTTCTTCGATGCTCCACCGATCCGAGACCGCCCTCATATTGAGTGCATCGGTAACCACAAGTCCATCGAACCTTAGGTCTTCGCGTAGAAGACCTTGAATAGCTGCGGGTGAAAGTGAGGACGGAAGCCCGTCAGTTAAGTCAGGAATTTCGCTGTGGCCAACCATGATGGCTGATTTCTTTGATGCGATTGCTGCTTGGAAGGGAACTAGGTCGTTCGTAGCCAGTTCAGAGAACGGTGGGCCGATCGCGCGTCCTTCATGTGAATCTGCATCTGTTGCACCATGTCCAGGAAAATGCTTGGCAACTGGCAAGACACCACCATCACTTAAGCCTTCAATTGTCGCGATTCCGTAATCGACGACAAGAGCAGCATCATTAGAGAAGGACCTGTCTCCAATGCCCGGCCCAGCCCCTACGTCCAAGACAGGGGCAAAATTAACGTTGAAACCCAACTCAAGCATCTGAACCGCGTGTCGTTCCGCGCGTTGGGCAACTAGTTCAAGTCGTTCATTCACCTGGCGAGCAGCGCTTGGTAGGTCAGGTAAGACGTGGTGTAGGCGTTGAACTCTGCCGCCTTCCTCGTCAGCGGCCATCAATAACGGGATCCTGTCCGCGAAGTCTTGAAGCTCGTCGACCCTTCTCGCAATCCAGGGAGTGGCTCCTCCTGAAAGCAGGATGCCCGCGATCTGATGGTCACGCACTTCTTCAACCGCAGCACCGAACTGAGCTTCAGTCATGGTCGGCAAAAGAAGTTGACCAATTCTTACCGCTCTGGGCAGTTCATCTACACACCCTCGATCGATGTCGTCTATCCATCGGCCACGCATCAGCTGTTTGACCGCGAGTCCTGATAGCCATCCCGTTGGGCGCTCATGGCCGTTGAAGATTCTGGGTCCTGGGTCTCCAATTGCCACCTTCGTGCCATCTACGAGTTGGAGCCAGATCCCCAACGCCCCAGGGGCCCCTTCGTACGCGATACGAACCTTGTCCGTCAGTGGCTCGCTTGCTCCTAACGGAGGAACAATGTTGGTTCCTACTACTTCAACGGATCCGTCAGCAGAAACCACCCAGTATCCGATACCGCCTGGCCCGTCGATCACTCCAACGATGGTCGAGTCCGGACTTACGGTTCCAAGAGGCGTGTCAGCAGACAAGGTTTGGGTTCCTTGCGCAGTCACGCCAACAAGGGTGACCGTTACCACCACAAGGCACGTCCTCGCGATCTGTCTAATCATTTATGCCTTCGAGGCTCCGGTCGATCTCTTCTGAATTAGGGAGGAGATGTCTGAAGGTGATCTTGTCTTCACCGGTGTCGCTCACTACGAGCGGCACCTCCATGGTGATGTGACGCAATAAACAAAAAGTGGCGTCTTGGGCTGGGCAATAGAAAACGGTGGCATCGGCTTCCACACGCAGATTTTGCTCTTGTCCGATGAGTAATTCGAATACCTGAGGCATTTGAGGACCTTGGGCCTCGTAGGAATTTCTTCCCACTACCCGCGAACTGTCTGCATTCTTGATTCGAACCTCCAAGAGGAACGTCCCCTCTTCGTTAAATTCGTAACCCGTTGGTACCAAGAGATCCGCTAGTAGTTGAACTTTTCCTGGAGCAACCGAGGTTTGTGGGAAGGTCACTATTTCATCTGAGGCGCTGCGCTCAAGCAGGATTGCGGCTTGTTGATTTGTCAGCTCGAGAGTCTCGAGCTGCCCTGTTCTGGTGTCGAGGGTACGGATCTGGTGATTGTTGGTATCCGCTATGTAGATGACTTGGCCAGCTGCACTTAGTCCACTTGGTTCCGCTAGCTGAGCAACTTCGCCGGCCCCATCTGCTAATCCAGGTAAACCGTTTCCTGCCACCAATGCAGAATTACCTGTTTGGGGTTCAATGATCTTTATTCGGTGATTGTAGGTATCAGCGATATAGAGCTCGCCGTTGACGACTTCGATACCGATTGCATGCTGCAACTGGGTGGATTGACGATCCCCAGTTGAGTCACCCCATGCAAATAGTCCGCTCCCGATGAGGGTATTTAATTCGCCACTATCTCCCAGATCTATTGAACGGACAGCGCTTGCCTCAGGGTCAGTAAACCAAAGAGTCGCGCCATCAACAGCGAGGCCCGAAGGCTGAGACAGCGTGGCCGACATTCGATACCCGTCGTCGAGACCTTCTGCTCCAGTGCCGGCGAAAACGTCGATCCAACTAGCACTCTCCCCGTTCCCTGATAGGTCTATAACCCATATCTGATGTCGTCCTGCTCCCGCAACGAAGAGCTGTTCCCCGACCCTTTCTACGTCCCATGGTGAGGCGAGAGGAGTCGATAAAGGAGGCCCAGCCTCGATTCGGTGTGTTGGCTGCCCGGTACCCGCCAAGGTGTCCACAGTTTTTCTTGATAAATCGATGACTCTTATTAAGTGGTTACCGCGGTCGGCAACATATAAATATCGCCCGTTGGCTGAGAGTGTCAGCCCTTGTGGTTGTTTGAATTTGGCATCGGGCCAGGCACCATCCACATAGCCAGAAACTCCACCTCCGATGACCCCCGAAATTTCTCCTCCAAGGTCAGCGATGAGCACACGGTGATGTCCCGAATCAGCTATGAAAAGACGGTTTGACGATTGGTCGGCAAGTACCTTGCCTGGGAAGCTAAGTACGGTTGGGATGGGATCACCACTCGCAACGATCGTGTCCAGCGGGCGAACATCAATAAGGCCTGCCGTGCCATATTCGCGGGCCATTTGATCTATTACCGGTTGGAAAAGAGGGTAGATACCTTCACCGGCATGGCTGCCTACAACTCGTCCTAGCGGATCGATTAGCACAAGGGTTGGCCACGCTCGAACGCGATAGGAACGACGGAGGTATTCGTAATCATCGTTTACGACAGGGTGTCGGATACCTAGGCGCTGCACCGCTTGTTGTACTGCGCCACTTGTCCTTTCATGATCAAATTTGGCCCAGTGCACGCCTATGACTACGAGCGAGTCTGGGTATTCATCTTCGAGTCGATGTAAGTCGGGGATTACGTGTAAGCAGTTGATGCAACCTTGCGTCCAAAAATCGAGGATAACTATCTTCCCTCGAAGGTCTGAAACTAGAGACAGCGGTCGTTCGACATTGAACCAATCGAGAGCATTTGGAATCTCAGGAGCGGCTATTTCACCTTCGTAAGTAAAAGCGACGTCAGTCGTCGGTTGCGTAGAGGGCGAAGTAGATTCCGGAACCTCAGATGAGGTTCCGGAACTTAGTTCTTGGCCATCAGTCGGTTTGGCATCAGAGGCGCCGCATGCCGACGCGAGAGTCGCTGATAGCAGTGCAGCTGCGATGGATGTTTTCAAAGACACGACTTCACCAGTTTGCCTGCTATCGGTCTGGACCTGAACTTATGGTTCGAGCCGTGAGTCAATCACTCCAGTATCAAAGCCTGCGAGATGGAGGCCTCCATGGAATCTCGCGTGTTCGATCTTCAAACATCGGTCCATAACAAGGTCCATTCCTGCCTCGACAACTATCGCCGCTGCTTCCACGTTCCAGAGTCCTAGTTGAGTCCAGAAAGATTGAGCGCCTATAGCCACAGCCTGCTGAGCGACCTCTGGTAGGTCTTCATGACGTCGAAACACATCAACCATGTCGGGCGTTACCGGTAGGTCTTCCAGGGTCGCATAGCAAGGTTCACCAAGAATCTCTTCAACCATTGGGTTGACGAAATAAACCTCAAAATCAGCACTCGAACTGAGAAGGTAAGTCGCTACGAAATTGCTTGGTCTGGATGCGTTTGCTGACACCCCGACCATGGCAATGGTACGAGTTCGCCTAAGCAGATCTAACCGGGCTGTAGCCGTTGGTTCGGCCCATCCCGAGACTGATTCATGAAGCACTGTCATACCTGACTCGCTTTCGATAACGCCTGGTCAAGGTCCCAAATAATGTCTTCCAGATCTTCTAGCCCTACAGAAATTCTGACCATATCTTCGGTCACTCCGCCCGTGGCTAAAGCCTCTTCTGAAAGCTGTTGATGAGTCGTTGATGCCGGGTGGATTATGAGTGTCCGAGCATCCCCAACGTTGGCTAGGTGGCTAATTACTTGTAGAGATTCGATGAACTTAGCTCCGGCGTGCCTTCCTCCTTTAACTCCGAAAGTAAAGATCGCTCCCGGACCCTTGGGTAAGTATCGTTTCGCGAGTTCGTGGTACTGAGAATCGGTGAGGCCGGCGTAGTTGACCCAGCTCACCGTTGCGTGCTGGTTTAGGTGTTCCGCAACAGCCTGCGCGTTGGCAACGTGTGCGTCCATCCTGAAGGGCAAAGTTTCCAACCCTTGAAGCAAAAGGAACGCATTAATGGGTGCCATTGAAGCGCCGATGTCGCGTAGCTGCTCTGCCCGCAATTTGGTACAAAAGGCGTACTCCCCGAAGTTCTCCCAAAATTTCAAACCGTTGTAGCTGTCAACTGGTTCGGTCATTTGTGGAAAGCGGCCGCTCCCCCAATCGAAACGACCAGACTCAGTGACGATTCCACCTATCGAGTTTCCATGGCCGCCTATGAACTTCGTTGCTGAATGCAGGACGATGTCTGCGCCATGGTTGATCGGCTGACATAAATAGGGTGTAGCGAAGGTTCCATCGACGATCAGGGGTAAATCATTGGCATGAGCTACCTGGGCGATGGCCGCTAAATCAGGAATCGATCCCGAAGGGTTACCTACGATCTCTGTATAGAGGAACTTCGTATTCTCGTCGATGTTCTTGGCGTACGCGTCCGGGTCATCTCCGTCAACGAATCTGGCTTCTATCCCAAAGCGGCTCAGTGTTACATCGAAGAGGGTGTGTGTACCTCCATACAATGCAGAGGATGTAACCAGGTTGTCGCCCTGCCCTGCTAACGCAGCTGCGGTCAAGAATTCTGCTGACATTCCAGAAGCCGTAGCGACTGAACCGATTCCACCTTCAAGGCTGGCCATTCGCTCTTCAAATGCATTGATGGTCGGATTGGAAATCCGCGTGTAAATCGTCCCGTATTTTTGGAGAGCAAATTTATCTGCAGCATCGGCTGTGTCTTCGAATACAAAACTGGTCGATTGATAGATAGGAACTGCTCGAGATCCGGTGGTGGGATCTGGCCTACCGCCAGCATGTAGCGCTCTGGTTCTGAATCCCCAGTTTCGATCGTTCACAGTATTCGATTGTAGGTAATCCTTTACCCAACGCGTCCGTTCTCATATTTCTGGACCAAAGCCAACGCCTCAGCTGGCTCTATTTTGGCTACGCCAATCATCCAACATGCAATTGGTGCGGCTATCCGTTCGGAACTGTGGGCGGCTACACCAGCAAGATTTAGGAGGCTTTCAATCTCTTTCGAGTTCGGTGCATCGAGCCCTAATTCGGTGGCAAGACCTGAGAGCCATTCTTGCGCTGAGGGGCTTTCATCTGACATCTCTTCTTCCTCCTTATTGTTGATCGACGAATTGAGGTTGGTCGTAGGACTCCACGCGAGGAACAACTCCTGTGAACAGTTCTATATCTACCAGGCAGGTATGAGCAGATGGCCCTTGTGCCAGCTTCGAAGTTCCTTTGTCCCGGGTTAGGACATTGGGGTTACCTGCTCGACACATCCCTTCCGGGTCGGGGTCATACCAGGCTCCAGTCGATAGTTGAACGACCTCGGGCATCAAAGCATCATCAAGTACTGCGCCAGCGAGGCAGCTGCCCCGATTGTTGAAGACTCGAACTACGTCGCCGTCACAGACGCCGCGGTCTTTAGCGGTAGCCGGATGAATTCTGATCGGTTCTCTACCCGCTACTTTGGATCCCCTGCTGGGCTCGGTGTGATCGTATTGGCTATGCAACCGAACAGAAGGCTGGTTCGAAACTAGATGCAAGGGCCATTGGTCAGCGTTCTTGCCACCCAAGCGTTCGTACGGTTCCATCCAAGCTGGATGCGGAGGACAGTCGTCGTAATCGAAGCCTGCGATGGTTTCGGACCATAGTTCAATGCGGCCACTCGGAGTTCCCAGCGGGTGAGTAAGCGGATCGGATCGGAATTCGCTTAAAAAGACCTGTTCGTTTTCACCCATTTCGCTCATCTCTGGGTAACGCAAGTAACCGGCCTCGCAAAACTCGTGGTATTCAGGTGCCCATTCGTTTTCAGCTCTAAACAAGTCGTACAGGACCTCGACCCACTCGTCTCCAGTTCGTCCTTCGGTGAACTGATCCTTTAGGCCAAGTTGATCTGCCAGCATGGCCAGAATTTCGTAGTCATCGCGTGCTTCTCCTGGTGGGTCCACAGCGCGACCGTGGGAGATCAACAAATTTTCTGCTCCGCCAATATCGTTTCGTTCCAATGGCGTTGAAGACGGGAAAACGATGTCCGCTCGTCTCGCGGTTGGTGTCCAAAATGGTTCTTGAACCACAATTGTCTCGGGGCGTTCCCATGCCGACGACAACTCGTTCAAATTCTGGTGATGATGGAACGGGTTTCCCCCGGCCCACCACACCATCTTGATGTCTGGAAATTCTCCCGACTCACCGTTGCAAACGTATGAAGCCCCAGGTTGATCCAACAACTCTCGAAAACGAGAAACTGAGATTACCGGAGGTCCTTGCGGCCTCGGCGGGACTGGCATTCCTGGCACTCTTTTACGAACCTGCCCGGCGCCCACATTTCCTTGTGCGCCAAATGGAAAAGCAATTCCGCCTCCTGGTAGGCCAATCTGACCCAACGCGCAGGCCAGAGCGGTAGCTGCCCAATAGGACTGTTCGCCATGGTCAGCACGTTGAACCGACAGTCCGACGTTAATCAGTGTCCGTCGACTCGACATCTCGTCAGCCAACTCTTCAATGGTGTTCGCATCTATGCCAGTGATGTTTGATGCCCACATCGGAGATTTAGGTTGGTGGTCAGACTCTCCCATCACATAGTCAGTGAACTTCTTCCAGCCATGAACGTAGGTCTCTACAAAGTCCTCATCGACGCGTTTCTTAGATATGAGCGTGTGGATGCACGCCAGCATGAAGGCGACATCAGTGCCCGGCCGAATCGGTTGCCACCGAGGTTCAATCTGGACGTCGATATCATCGCGGAGAGGGCCGATATTCAGGAAGTCAGTTCCATTTGAATTCGCCTTTTTCATCCAATCCTCTGTGTGGTGGGTTCCTTGCCCTCCATAGGTCACCTCGGTATTAGAACGTCGGAGGCCTCCAAAAGAGACGAATAGGTCAGTGTGTTGGGTAATCACCGACCAACTTGTCCCTCGACCAATAGCTGCGTGGTACCTCATCCCGAGGAAGTAAGGGACAATTCCCTCGGCAGCCGTGGAGGAATACGTGCCCCAGACATCTGTAAAGCCTCCGTACATGCGGAGGAGGCGAAACAAGAGCGATCCCGGGGCATGAACTCGCCCTGAAGACCCCCATCCGTAAGAACCTGCGAAGAGAGCCTGGGGTCCGTGTGTTGTTCGAATTCGCTTTAACTCCTCGGAAGCTAGAGATATCGCTTGATCCCACTCAACTTCGACAAAGGGATCTTTTCCACGCAGATCACCGCGAGTACCAGGGCCTCCCTCTAACCAGGACCGTCTAACAGCTGGACGAAGAACGCGAAGCTCTGAGCGGTGAAGGTACGCCTGGCCAATTGCTGATGGTGACGGGTCAAGTTCATGACCATGAACGGCCACAACTTCGTTATCTCGGCTTTCGATTCGGTACGACCCAAAGTGGGTTCCCAGAGAAGTGAGCTTCTTCATGATTGTTGAGGGACGGCTGCCACTGTTGAGTCGCGCCCTGTCCGCAGGCCCCACCGTTCAGCGATGAGTTCAAGGCTTGTCAAACGTTCTTCGAGGCCGAAGCTTGAACAGTGAAGAAATAATTCATTGGCTTGAGTTTGTGCCACTAACTGTTCAAGGCCTTGCACCACTTCATCAGCAGTCCCACTGATTGCGTTGCTGGGCATTGCTTCGGCCCTACTCCACTCGGGATGGGAAACAGCTTCATCAGGTGGGACTAAGGACCAAAAGCGTCCACTACGCATTCCGTACTTCCTTAATCGGCTCGGCGCCGCAAGCTTTACAGCATCTTCGGTCTTTGTTGCGGCCATTACTGACGCTGAAACGATGGTGTATGGCTCGCTGAGCACTGGTGACGGCCTGAACGCTTCTCGGTACATCTGCACTGCTTCAAGAGTCCCTCCGGTATCGAAATGATTCGCAAAGGTAAACGAAAGCCCTAAAACACCTGCAAGTTGTGCGCTAAAGCCACTTGATCCCAGCAGGATCACCTCAGGGGACGAGGTAGCGACAGGCGTGGCCGAAAACTTATTCCACAATCCGTGGTCGGTTCTTACGTCACCGAGAAGTCCCATCACGTCAATTAAGTCGCGTGGGAAATCTTCGACAGATAATGCCGAAGCGGATCCTCTGATTACAGCCATTGTTTGTCGGTCACTACCTGGGGCTCGCCCAATTCCTAAGTCAATACGGCCTGGGTGAAGCGCTTCTAAGAGCGCGAATTGTTCGGCGATTACTAAGGGTGCGTGGTTCGGCAGCATTACGCCACCCGATCCCACTTTGATCTCAGTGGTGGATGCGGCTACGTGAGCGATGAGTACTGCCGGCGAAGTACTCGCAACCGTGTTCATATTGTGGTGTTCAGCAACCCAAAATCTTGAGTAACCGAGTCGTTCAGCAGCGGCCGCTAATTGAGTTGCTTCCGACAATGCCTGCGCACTTGTCGCATCGCTAGACACGGTTGCGAGGTCGAGTACCGAAAGGGGTATGCGTTCCACAAGTAAAAATCTACGCCTTTATTGTCCGAACCGTCAGTTCTAACGCAGCGATTGCAAACGCGTACATATTTGACTGGCGTTCATTAATCCCAGTGCGCAATTCGAGAGTCGCGTCAGTGCTTCCGCTGCACGCAACCCAACCAACACCAGGAGGGTCTCCGTAAGGATTCCCTGAAGGTCCCGTTGCACCTGTTTCGCCTATGCCCCAATCCGCCCGGTATAGCTGTCTGGCTCGATCGGCTTGAACCATAGCGAAGGCTTCGGTCGCTCCCCTTAGATTTTTTGGTAACGGTCCCGCGCTAGACAAGAGGTCCCGACCAGCACCGGTGTACACGACCATTCCACCTTTGTAGAAGTCACTAGCGCCGGGGACAGCGACAAGTGCTGCGTTTATTAGTCCACCAGCTGCTGACTCAGACACCGCTATGGAGCCCTCAATTTTTCGTAACACCTTTGCTACTTCTTTACCAGCTTCGATTACGTCATCAAATGTCACAAGGTTCACCCAAGTGCCCCGCTGATCGCTATCTCAGCAATCTCATCGGGGTCAATCTGAAGCAGATCACTTAACACTTCAAAAGTATGTTCCCCTAATAGAGGCGCCGCCGAGCGTGGTCCATGATCGTATTCTTCGATTGAGTATTGATGGCCGGCGTAGGGAACTTGACCCATAGCTCCATGCTCATGCCAGCGGTAGAAACTGAGATGCTCATATTGCGGGTCTGTTAGCAGGTCACTACTTCGTGCGACTACTCCAGCCGGAATACCGCTCTTTAGTAGTTGGCTCTCTAGTTCTTTGCCTTCATAGCCAATTGTCCATTTGGCAATTTGTTGATCTATGAGGTCAGCCGCATCGACTCGTCCTGTAGTTGTCTCATACTGTTTTTCTTTAGCCCAATCAGGGCTCCCCATAAGCGTTTGAAAAACTGCCCAACTTGCGTCATCTCTGATTGTTATACCTATCCACCGGTCGTCGCCTTTAACGGGGTAGATACCTTGTGGAGCTGTGTTCAGGTCACGATTGCCTATTCGAGTGGCCTTGACATCATTGATCTGGAAGTTAAGTAGCTCTGGAGTCATGAGTTGCAGACCACACTCCAACTGAGCCGCCTCGATAACGTGCCCAGTTCCAGTTCGTCTGCGGTGGTCTATCGCCGCTAACAACGCTGAAGTTATGAATCTAGGTGCGATGGTGTCGGTGTAAGCGAGGTACGGGCCGTCGGGCGGTAGATCTGGCCAGCCAACTACCTCGTAGTACCCGGCAATCGCAGCAGCGTGATACCCGTATCCGGCTAGTGGAGATAGAGGACCTCCGCTCGCAAGTAGGGATGTGTGAACGATGATGACCGAAGGGTTCAAAGAGCGAATGGCTTCGTCGGTGAATCCGGTTCGGGCGAAGGCTCCGGGACTCCAGGCTTCGATGACGACGTCAGCCCATGAAATCAATTTTCGAGCTATGTCAATTCCGGTTTCACTTTTTAAGTCAATGTCGATACTTAGTTTGGAGGTATTGAAAGTGCCGAAAAATTGCGACATGTTCTCTCCAAAGATTTGATCCTTGAAGGGGCCGTTCACGCGCAGCGGGTCAAGTCGTCCACCCGATTCAACTCGGACAACCGTGGCACCGTGATCAGCTAATGCCTTGGCGGTAATAGGCCCAACGCCCACCCAAGAGAAATCTGCGACCTTGAGTCCTGCTAGCGGTAGATCCGAACTGGCGACTTCACGGCTATCTCTAGCTGCGCCACTTGTTTGCAGACTGTCCCGGATTTCCTCACTATGTTCGTTTAAATGCGGTGGTCGGCGTTGGCCGACCAGTCGATGACCATCGAACGATAGAAAGCCGCCCGGAATTCGTTCGTTTGTGAATCCTCGACTGTCCGCTGCGGTTCTCCAAAAGTTTCTTAACTCGAGATGGTCGAATCCAAGAAGGTCTTCAACGTCGTTGATGGGTGCCAGGGTCGCTCCAAGTTCAAGGCCTCGCCGCATGAGTGTGTCACGCGGGTAACGGATACACAGAGCGCTGACTGCCTGATAAATGTCGGCGAAGGCATAAGTTGTGGCCTCGCCGCTTATCGCCCTGTGGTCAAAGGTTGACCAGTCTTCATCCGACCAAGTTGGCTCAACTATGCCTTCTTCGATGAGCCAAGGGCCTAGAGCCTGAGCAAGGTCTCCTCTGCTGACTGCAATTAGCCATCCGTCTGCTGCTTCGACACGGATTTGCAGTGGAGGGTCGGTAAGAATTTTGGTTCCTGTGCGATGGATATCACTTCCCTGGATGGCGTGGGCTTCCATCGCGTTCAACAAGGTCCAAGTAACACATGATTGCGCTGACACCACAACATGTTGTTCGCGACCAGTTGTGAGCATTCGAGAATGTGCGACCATTCCGGCTACCGCTGATTCAGCTCCGGCATGTCGCCAGACTTGTGGAATTGAGGCCTTTACCGGTGGCCTGTCCGGAGTCCCTTGTAAATTCGGCGAGCCGCCCAGTGAAGCTATGGATAGTTCACTGTGTGGGTCATTTGCTCGTGGTCCGTCTGCTCCAAACGGAGTGACGATCACATGAATCAGCTGATTATTGGTTGATTCGATCTGAGTTCTGTCGATACCCACCTCGGAAAGGAAACTTGGCATGCCCGACTCATACAGAAAATCGGCGGTTCCTAGTAATTTGAGGAACGTATCTCGATCTTCGGAGTCTTCCAGATCTAGGACAATCGATCGTTTATTCGACGAGTAGGAACTGAAATGCAAACTGCGTAAATCAGAGGTGTCGTCTTTTCGAATTGGACCTGATCCACGAGTTGAACAGCCGCCCGGGGGTTCAACCTTGATGACATCAGCGCCTAATTCACCGAGAATCCAAGGTCCGACATCTCCCCGATAATCAGTTAGGTCGATTACTCGCATTCCTACGAGTGGACGCGTTTCGGTAATTTGGCCGTCACCGCTTTGGTTCTGATCAGCTGAATTCACTGTCCGCTTTCTCCTCTCGTAATTTCAGACGATAGTTTGCGTTTATGGCAGCGGCCTCTTTCCAGCTTGAACAGCTCGTTTCTGGTGTTGAGGATTTAATTTTGGATCGCGCTAAGCAGTCTGACCAATTAAGAGAGCCAGATCTTGAGGTAGTTAGGTCTTTAGGGAATTTGGGACTCATGAAACTTCTCGTTCCTGAGGAGTACGGGGGCCATGAGGTACATCCAAGCGAGTTGATTAGTTTCACGAAACGTCTAGCTGAGATTCATGGTTCCACGGCCTGGGTCGCTATGACATGCAATGAAGAGGCAGAGCTGGTGTCGGCCTATCTGCCCCCTGATACTTGTCGCCATTTGTGGGTTGAAGACCCCTCGGTTGTTATAGCTGGGTCGGGGGTTGCCAAGGGCAAGGCTCAACGAGCGAAGGGCGGATGGCGAGTTTCGGGACGATGGAATTTTGTGAGCGGTTGCACCACGGCAGACAAATGGGTACTGAACAGCGTGGTAGAAGGCAGTTCGCCGATCGAATTGTGTTTCGCCGTTATGGAGGCGAACCCAGAGTTCATCGAAGATACGTGGCACACAGTTGGGTTAAGAGGCACAGGTTCTCATGATGTGGTGCTGGACGATTTCTTCGTTCCTGACGATTGGTGTGGCGTTGTCGCCAACAATTCGCTTCCCATACCGGATTTACCTTTTTATCGCCTGCCTTCCGCGTTGAGGTTTCCGTTTCCTAAAACTGGTGTGACTGCTGGTCTGGCAAGTCGCGCTATCACTGATTTTCAGGTGCTTGCCGGAAGCAAAACTCCGCTCAATTCTAAACGGAACCTTCATGAGCGTTCCGATGCTGCCATTGCAATAGCAAAGGCTGAGGCACTGGTCGGCGCGGGGCAGGCATGGGTTTTCGAACAGCTTGAGGCAATCTGGGAAGCTGCAGAAAAAGGGAATGATGTGACCGCTCACTTGCATGCCAAAGTACGTTTAGCTTGCTCTTGGTCTGTGCAGAATGCCATCGGCGCCATTCAGCATTTAGTCGATGCCGCTGGCAGTACTGCCAATTTTGAAAATCCCGGCCTTATGACTCTGCTAAATGATGCTCGTGCTGTAGCTGGCCATTTCATGGTCGGCTCTTATCAGATAGATACTGCTGGGCGAGTGCTTCTCGGGTTGGATGCTGGTGACCCAGCGTTTTAGATCCAACGTTTTGTAGAGCTCCTGTTAATCGAGGCGGACTGCTATTCCCTCTAACTCAGGCCTTGATGGAGGGAAGTGATCGAACACCAGTGGGTCATGACCCGGCACTATCACTCCCTCCGAGCCGGCAAGTTCTTTCAAAGTTTCCCACCCCTGAATCATTTTTGATAAGTCGTCCACGATAGGGAATGGACGACCTTCGTTCATGTTCGCCCAATAGTGGCTGGCATCGGAAGCAAGTACGACAACTCCATTTCCGGTTTCGATCCGCACCACTTGTAAACCGCGCGTGTGTCCGCCGATGAGGTGCAGTGTCAACCCGGGCGCGAGTTGGGTGTCTCCGTCATGAAAGGTCACCTGTTCAGCGAAAA
>PVBE012581345.1_pt1 | contig 69024 bp, 64 predicted proteins | sample 1631181 | NCBI WGS metagenome assembly PVBE01 (sample SAMN08397723, study PRJNA350692) | Marine metagenome, whole genome shotgun sequencing project. | isolation source: water | place: Pacific Ocean | collected 2012-04
CAACACCACGCTCAAATCGTATCGAAGATTCGGTATGGAGTCCATAAGATCTTGCCACTCCAGAAACGGCAATTGAATCAAAAAAAGCACTCTCAAGAAGGACTTCTGTTGAATCAGGCTGTGTACCTGTTTTCATTCCACCCATAACGCCACAGTAGCACCAAACAAAACTGCTGCCCCGACTGGTGAAAATGACGGTAATTATGGTCCGGGGTCTATTATCAAACAGCGTTTTAAACTTGAAAAAGTCCTTGGTATTGGCGGTATGGGTAAGGTGTATAAAGCACTTGATTTATTAAAAGCCGAAGCAAAAGATAAAAAACCCTATGTTGCCATTAAACTCTTAAATGAGGATTTCAAGGACCACCCCGAAGCATTTATTTCCCTGCAACGAGAATCAAGTCGTCAACAAAAATTAGCGCATCCCAATATTGCAACAATTTACGATTTCGACCGTGTGGGTGGTCCGGGCACACCTGTTTACATTACGATGGAACTAATGGAAGGGATGGAACTTAAAGATTTTATTAGAAAGAAAGTACGTCCAAAAAAAGGCTTACCCTTCGAAGAGGCCTATGAAATTATCGAACAACTCGGTGCTGGCCTAACTTACGCGCATGAGCTCATGTTGGTACATTCTGATTTTAAACCTGGTAATGCCTTTCTTTGTAATGATGGTACTGTTAAAACGCTTGATTTTGGTATCGCTCGTGCTGTTAAGAACCCAATCACAGGTGAAGGTGAAAAAACACTGTTTGACCCTGGTAAGCTTGGCGCTTTAACACCCGCCTACGCAAGTCTCGAAATGCTTGAAGGTAAAGAACCAGATACACGTGATGATACCTATGCTTTAGCTTGTACTGCCTATGAATTGTTAACTGCTAAACACCCCTTTAATAAATTAGCGGCGAATAAAGCAAAAGAAAACAATCTTGAACCGCCTGAAATTAAATCCTTAAATAAAAAACAAAATCGCGCACTAAAACGTGGTGTGGCTTTTCATCGTGCTGACAGAAGTCCAACGGTTGAACATTTCGTCGATGAACTAGCAGGAAAAGCAACCTGGCATAAAAATCCATTTGTCATTGCGGCGGCTGTTTTAATTACCCTAACCTTAATGTTGATTAACCCTGCAATGGATTACATGCATCAAAGAAAAATTGAAGGGCTAGTAACTGAAATCAATCAAGGCGATCAACAAACAATTGATGAAAAATTAGGCGAAATTTTACTACTAGATAAGACTGACCAGACAACTGTCGCAGATGAAGCAAAAAATGCTATACAAAATTACTTCAGCGATAATGTCGCATTTTTAATTGATGCTAATAATGACGAATATGATTTTCCTGCAGCAAATAAAATTATTGAAGAAATAGGAAAGTTCTACCCGGAATCGCAATTCCTTCAAAGACAAACAACACTTGTAACAACAAGTAAAAAGAAAATTATCAGTGATTTGAATGCGCAATATGTAAGCGCATTAAAAGACCCACAATTAATTAATGACACCAAAAATATCTTAACCAAAATAGCTCGCATTGAGCCTGGTCATCCATTATTAGAAGACCCAAGACCAAGCAATGCGTACCGCCTTTTAGCGCTAGAAAAGTTTGATGCTAATCAATTTGCAACGGCACTTGAGCTTGTAAAATCAGGGCTAGCTACAGCAAAAGGTGATGCCAGACTTGCTGACTTGGAAAAAAAGATACTTCAGGCGCAAAGAGTTGCTGAGCTGGAATCAGATTTAAATATCATTAAAGGTCAACTATCTTCCTTAATAAGTTTTAGAGATCAACAAACTGTAATTTCTGAACTAGCTGATCTAAGCCCAGATAGTGATTTGATCCAGTCATTATCCATAAAATTTAAACCCTTATTACAAAAAGAACTAGGCCTCATCATAAAAACTGGTGGGCGCAATGATGCTGAAGGATTAGCTTCAAATTATAGTGCGCTAATGATTGCTTTTCAGCTCAATGAAAAATTAACAGAAGTAAAGCTTACTCACTTAACGGATGATGCCCGTAAAAAAGAAATTTCCAGAATGACAAATAGTAATATCAACGATATTGAATCTGCGCTAGGTAATATTGATACTGATAATCAAAAATGGGAAATCAAGTTACTAAGGAATATTCAAGAATTAGCTAGTCTATCGAAACAAGATAAAAGTACCGACACAAAACTAATTAAATATCGCGAACAAATAACTAATCTTTATTTAGACAAAGCGAAACAAACTTTACAGGAAGAACGTTTCGATGCTGCAGATGGTTATGTTGATACTGTCGAACGTTTTGCACCTGGTTTAGAGGTATTATTAGATACTCGAAACGCAATAAGTAGTGCTCGCGATGAATCCGAACGTAAAGCAAAAGTTGAAGCTAACAAAAGTGACTTCAAGATCTTTACGGAAGCCAATAATATTGCTGAAGCAGAAAAACTTTTCGAGCAACTGAAAGCGGATATTCCACAAACTGATACTTACATAACGTCTGAAGCACCTCGCTTACTTGCAGATAGTTATGCGCGTTTAGCACAAACAAACGCTGAAGCTAAAGATTATGTTGCAGCATTCTCGCTAGTTACAAAAGGTCTTGAGCTTGATTTAACAAATGAAATGCTGCGTTCTCTAAAGGATGAATATCAAGCTGAAGCAAATATCAGTGAACTCACAGAGTTATTCAAAACTTCACTAACATTTCCTACAGATGTTAGATTGAAAATTGATCAAATTGAAAATTACGCATCCGCCACAAATTCATCGGCCTTTAGAAAGAATATTGCAAGCATTCTAGCTGAACGAATCGAAACTCTAAAATCAAAGGATGAAAATGCAGCTGCTGGACTTGCCCAAACTGCAGCAAGGCTCTTTCCGGCAAGTAGTGTTCTCGCTAGCTTAAAAAATGAACTGAAGTTAAAACCATGGGAAGGTTTATCAGCAGCAAACGCTGCAATCGCTGCCGGGAAACTTACTGAAGCAAGTAAACTAAAAGAAAATGCTGCGGAAAAATTTGGCACGCACCCCCAATATATTAGCTTTGCCAGATTACTCGATGATAAGAAAAAAGAAGCTGAAAATATTTACAAAATATACCAACAAGATATGGAATCAGCTGGTGAAGAATATGAAAAATTGAAAGTAGCTAAAAGTTTGTTGGCTCGTGCTAAAAGTTTTTGGGCTGATAGCCCTGAGTTTGGTGATGCTGAGAATAAACTAAACCAATTAATTGCAAAAGTTAAACCTAAACCAAAACCAAAAATTAGAGCAAGAGAACAATCAATTGATGCAATTTCAGGAAATACAAGTGATGGTGCATCTAGAGTAAATTGGAAACCTATGGAAAGTGATTCAGAGTGCACTAAAAGGTTAGCGGGATATGGTAAAAGAGCAAAAGCTATTTGTTTTGATATGATACATAAATCAGCTCGCGGCCCCTTAATGGTGGTCATACCAAATGGTGATACCTATGAAAAACCTTTTGCTATAGCTAAATATGAAATTTCAGTTAGTGATTGGAGTAAATATTGCATTCTGAGTGGCACCTGCAAACCAATTAAAGATAAAGATAAAAGAAATGACCCAATCAGAAACATTAGTTTGCAGAAAGCAAAAGACTATGCGTCCTGGTTATCTGAAAGAACGGGGAAAATATATCGTATCCCAACAAAATCAGAATGGGAATATGCTGCTAACGCCGGTGGAAAGCAACCAAAGAAAGATTTTAATTGCCGCGTATCGGTTAATCAAAAATTAATTAAAGGAACGGGGATTGTGAGTGTTAAATCTGGCAAATCGAATGGTTGGGGTTTAAAAAATTATGTGGGTAATGTGCAGGAGTGGGTGATGGATGAGAAAGCATTATTGGTGAGAGGCGGTGCGTATACTGATGCTCATTCAAAATGTGCTATTTCCCTTGAACGTGAACATAAAGGAGAAGGGGACGAAGCAACTGGATTTCGATTGATTCGTGAAAATGTGGGATAATTACAAACAAAAAGGATGCTTTTGTGAAAAATAAATCTTTATCCCAATTAGTGAGGGATTATTCGGCTGGAGAAATTAATGAGCGTGAGTATCGTGAAATGAGGACAAAGCTGATCCAGGATATAGTAGTAGGTAACACCATCATAGAAAAAACTAAGTATATTCCGCCAACTAATCAAAAAAATAATACGGGAATAAAAAAAGAATCAAAAAATAAGAAAAAAATAAACTTACAAAATAAAAGACCACTTTTTATTGCAATTAGTGTGCTAGGTATTGTTAGTATAATTCTGATTATTGGTGTGCTTACTCTCCGATAAAATCTACAACATTACCATCATTAATTTCATAAGCTCTTTTTTCAAAGTACGCATTTTTAATAAACTCATATTCATCTAAAGCAGCAGCGCCAACCAATTCTCTGGTACTCGAAAAACGAGATTTAAAGTCTATATAATTTAGGGTGAGCAAGCCTGACTTTGTCATGTCATCCTCAATATAGAACATTGGGTTTAGAATGCCCTTATCGACCACAAGTGACGATAAATCTCTTAATGAAGCTGGGCCAAAAAAAGGTACTACAATATAAGGGCCTGATTCAAAACCCCACTGAGCTAAGGTTTGCCCAAAATCTTCATTATGTTTTGACAATCCCATTTCTGAAGAAACATCAAAGAAACCTAATAATCCAACAGTTGAATTAATTACAAAACGTGCCGCATCAGATGATGCCCTATCAAACTTAAATTGGAGTATCTCATTGGCAATTACCGAAAGATCATCTAAATTATTAAAGAAATTCGTAACCCCCCTTTCAATAAAGTCCGGCGTAATAGCTCTATATAAATCTCCAATAGGATCAAATATCAAGCCATCCATTGTTTGATTAAAAGAATAAACTCCTCTATTAAAGCCTTCCAGAGGATCCCTTTCATCTAATGCACTTGTGGTTGCACAACCATATAAAGATATAGAGACAAGAAGAATCGTAATTATTTTTAGATTGTATTCAAATCTTTCTTTTGTCATGAAGAAATGAGACATAATTTAACTTTTTACTTAATTTTAATTATTTTTGTATTGAATCAGACTACTATATTGATTTAATAAAAACAATACTTCGCATAATAGACAATTAAATGTTTAATCCCTTTACTAAAAAAGAAATAATATTTATTATTCAGCGCCTTATTACATAAACTTAATTATTTCTTTTAAACTTATTTATATAACTGATTGATTTTATGATAGAGCTGGAAAACATAGATCTTAATGAAATAGAAAAGTTCTCTTCAAGAGCAAAGAATTGGTGGGATCTTGAGGGTGAGTTTAAAACACTGCATGATATAAACTCAGCGCGTTTAAATTTCATTATACGGAATATTAAAATAAGAGGATTGCATGTCCTCGACATAGGTTGTGGTGGAGGGATACTTACTGAATCAATTGCGAATCAAGGGGCAATTATCACTGGAATTGATGCAAGCAAAGAGAGTATTAGTGTTGCATCTAAACACGCAAACGAAAATAATTTAGAAATTAATTATCTTGTTAGTAATGCGGAAGAGTTATCTAAAAATATTACCAATAAATTTGATGTAATAACCTGCATGGAACTCCTAGAGCACGTTCCAAATCCATTGTCGATTATTAAAGCGGCAGATAAAATGATAAAACCTGGCGGGCATATTATTTTTTCTACAATTAATCGTAGTATTAAAGCTTATGCACTCGCAATACTTGCTGGAGAATATATTCTTAATCTTATACCTAAAGGCACACATCAATATGAAAAATTTATAAAACCTTCTGAATTAATTAGTTGGTGTAGTCAATATAAACTTAAAGTAAATGACCTGTCAGCCATAAAATATAACTCAATATTAAGAACCTGCTCTCTTAGCGGAGCTCCTGATGTTAATTATATACTGGATGTAATTTCTAATGATTAAAAATATTCTTTTTGACCTAGATGGCACATTAGCAAACACAGCACTTGACCTTGCTAATGCGCTTAATGCTGTACGTCTATCTTATGAACTACCAGAATTACCAATTGATATTATTCGACCGACCGTTTCCTTGGGTGCAAATGCAATGATAAAACTCGGATTTGGATTTGAAGAAGGTCATCCAGAGTTTGAAGAAATACGCAAAAAATTTCTACGCCTTTATTCAAAAAATATTGCGCAAGAAACTCATTTATACGAAGGAATGGAAGAAGTACTAAAGAAGTTTGAGTGTACAAAGAAAACATGGGGGATTGTCACAAATAAATCCTCGTGGCTAACTATCCCATTATTAAAAGCATTATCACTCGATAAACGGGCGGCATGCATTGTGTGTGGAGATACGGTTGAACATAATAAACCCCATCCTGCGCCGATAATTCACGCATGCAAATTAATTAAGTCTGATCCGGCTTCTACAGTATATATTGGTGATGCAAAACGAGATATAGAGGCAGGACGTAGAGCAGGAACTAAAACTGTTGTCGCTCTTTACGGTTATATAGATGAAAATGATGATCCGAAAGACTGGGGGGCGGACGGTGTGATCTCTTCTCCGCATGAAATACACGCTATATTAGATGATGTATGTAAATAGCGTCCCTGTTTGATCAATTTTTGACTTATAATAGCTCTCTATGTAATATTTTTGCAGTGCAACAAGAAAGATAAGTTTTAACATATTCCCTGAAACAAATAGAGTGAAAAAATGATCGATGATATAAATAAAAAAAATAAAGAATGGAAGAAAGATTCGTTACATAGAAAGCCTAAAAAAAAACAAACAGAAGTTGGCGGACCACAGGGACCTGAACCAACACGCTATGGTGACTGGGAGAAAAAAGGTCGGTGTATTGATTTTTAGAAATCCATAGTAAACAAAATCAAAGGTCGGCTGATTTCGCCTGACTAAAACAAAATAAAGGAAGAGGATATTATTCATGAAATTGGTGAAACGGCCATTATCACCTCATTTGCAAGTTTATAAGCCTCAATTGACTTCAGTCTTATCAATTACGCATAGAGGAACTGGTGTTTTTTTAAGTTTAGGGGCTCTGGTGCTAACATATTGGTTAGTAAGTCTTGCTCTAAGTGAAGAGCTTTTTAATAGTTTTCATCTACACACAACATTTTGGTATGGAAAATTATTTTTAATTGGTTTTGTTTTTTCTTTGTATTATCACCTTACAAATGGAATTAGACATTTATTTTGGGATATTGGTTTAGGTCTTGAAATCTCAACAACATATAAATCAGGCTATTTCACAATTTTTATTAGTGTTGTACTAACATTAACAACACTTTTTATTGGTGGGGTACTATGAATATAAAGCTACTTACCCCCTTACGCATACTAATATCCGCAAGTGAAGCAGTTCGCCATTGGTGGGCACAACGACTAACTGCCGTTGCTCTTATTCCTCTTAGTCTTTGGTTTGTTTATTCTTTGACAACTATGTACAGCGCTAATTACGAAACAGTTATTTTATGGTTAAATAATACAACTAACTCTTTACTAATGTTATTTTTCATTTTATCCCTTTACTACCATGCAGTATTAGGCCTACAAGTAGTAATCGAAGATTATGTAGAATCAGACTGGCAAAGAAAATCCTTACTCCTTTTAATTAAAATTATTTTATCGATTGCAGCATTAGGTGCTGTGACAGCAATTTTCTTAATATATATGGAATTTTAACAATAATGACTAATTCATATGAAATTATTAATCATGAATACGATATTGTTGTCGTTGGTGCTGGCGGTGCGGGGTTAAGAGCAACTTTTGGGATGGCTGCAAAAGGTTTAAAAACTGCATGTATTACAAAGGTATTCCCCACCCGGAGTCACACTGTAGCTGCGCAAGGTGGTATGAGTGCATCGCTTGGAAATATGGGCCCTGATGATTGGCGTTGGCATATGTATGACACAATCAAAGGTTCAGATTGGTTAGGTGATCAAGATGCGATTGAATATATGTGTCGAGAAGCTGTTCCTGCTGTTATTGAGCTAGAACATCAAGGAGTACCATTTTCTCGAACGGAAGAAGGTAAAATATATCAAAGACCGTTTGGTGGTATGACAACAAATTATGGTGAAGGTACAGCACAACGTACTTGTGCTGCTGCCGATAGAACTGGGCACGCAATTTTACACACACTTTATCAGCAATCATTAAAGTATGAAGCTGAATTCTTTATTGAATATTTTGCTTTTGACTTAATTATGGATGGTGATGTATGCCGAGGTGTAATGGCATGGAATCTTGAAGACGGAACAATACATTGTTTTAGAGCCCATGAAGTAGTACTTGCAACTGGGGGTTACGGAAGAGCTTATTTCTCAGCAACATCTGCACACACATGTACTGGTGATGGAAATGGTATGGTTTTACGTGCAGGTATACCGCTACAGGATATGGAATTCACACAATTTCACCCAACGGGTATCTATGGCTCGGGGTGCTTAATAACTGAAGGGGTGCGAGGTGAAGGTGGGTACTTAACAAATTCTAACGGCGAGCGCTTTATGGAACGTTACGCACCATCAGCAAAAGACTTAGCATCTCGAGATGTTGTTAGTCGCGCTATGACAATGGAAATCATGGAAGGGCGTGGTATAGGAAAAGAGAAAGATCATATTGAACTTCATCTTGAACATTTAGGGGTAGAGGTAATAAATGAACGGTTGCCAGGAATTGCGGAGTCTGCTGAGATTTTTGCAGGAATAGATGTAGCTAAACAACCCATTCCTGTTATACCTACGGTTCACTACAACATGGGAGGCATACAAACTAATTATCAAGGTCAAGTGGTTACATTAAAAAATGGGGATCCTGATTCAATTATAGAAGGTCTAATGGCAATTGGTGAGACAGGTTGCGTTTCTGTGCATGGGGCTAATCGTTTAGGTTCCAATTCTTTACTAGATCTCATTGTTTTTGGTCGGTCGGCGGCAAATTATTGTGCTCAAAATATCAAACCAAACTCACCACACAAACCATTAGCTAATGCAGGTGAAGAAGGATTATCTCGTTTGGATAAATTACGTCACAATAAAGGTACAATAAAAACAGCGGAAATACGCGATAATATGCAAAGAACACTTCAAAGGGATGCTGCAGTTTTTCGTACTGGAGAGACTCTTAAAAGAGGAATAAATAAAATGTCAGAGATTTGGAATTCTTTTTCTGAAGTCCTCATTAAAGATAAAGGAATGGTGTGGAATACGGATCTTGTTGAAACTTTAGAATTAGATAATCTTCTAGGCTGTGCGATGGTGAGTATACACTCTGCTTATAACCGTAAAGAAAGCCGCGGAGCGCATGCACGAGAAGATTTTCCAGAACGTGATGATGAAAATTGGATGAAACACACTTTATCTACATTAAATAATGATGGGGGTGTAACTTTCGAATACAGGCCCGTGCATATGTATACATTAACGGATGAAGTTGATGTTTTCCCACCAAAAAAACGTGTCTACTAATATTTTGAAAATGAAGAGAAAACAATATGGCTGAATTTACATTACCAAAAAATTCTAAAGTAAAACCTGGAAAAACAATTTCTGCTGCTAATGGTGCAACTCGCAAAAAGAAATTTCAGATATACCGCTGGGATCCTGATTCAGGTAGAAATCCAAGATTAGATACGTATGAAGTTAATCTGGATAATTTTGGGCCGATGGTCTTGGATGCAATCATTTATATAAAAAATGACATTGATTCAACATTAACTTTTCGTCGTTCGTGCCGTGAAGGTATATGTGGTTCATGCTCAATGAATATAGGAGGTACTAATACTCTTGCCTGCACTAAATCAATTTCAGATTTCAATAGTGATATAACAATTTATCCTTTACCTCATATGCCGGTAGTGAAAGACTTAGTCCCGGATTTAACTCATTTTTATAATCAGTACTCATCAATTAAACCATGGATACAAACCAATACATCTGCGCCATCAAACTCTGAAAGATTTCAATCCAAAGAAAACAGAGAAAAACTAGATGGCTTATATGAATGTATACTTTGTGCTTGTTGCTCAACAAGTTGTCCAAGTTATTGGTGGAATAGTAAACGATACCTTGGTCCTGCAATCCTACTGCAGGCCTATCGTTGGATAGTTGATAGCCGTGATGAATCAACAAATAAACGCCTAGACCAACTAGAGGATTCATTTAGTCTTTACCGTTGCCATACGATTATGAATTGCACAAACACTTGTCCAAAAGGATTAAATCCTGCAAAAGCAATAGCTAAGATTAAAAAACTTTTAGTTTCACGCCTAACCTAATTCAATTAAATCAAAATATTATTTATTGATAAATGTCAGAAAAAAAATCACGCCTCCTATGGCGATGCAGACGTGGCATAAAAGAAATGGATATTATATTTCAAGATTTTATTAATCATTCGTATGATCAATTAACAGATGATAAAAAAAATGCATTTTCAAGACTTCTCGATGAACAAGATCTTGACATTCTAAACTGGATTATGGGAAAAGATAAGCCACATGATAATGAACTAGTCAATATTATTAATATAATTAGAGAATCCAGGAATATTAACTAACACTTGATTATGAAAAATACTTGGGAATCAGTTCTGAAAGAAAAGAATATAAAAATAAAAGAGTATTGTATTAATAATAATCCTTCGGCTTTTCCGCTTTCAATTTTTGCAATTTTAGAAATAACTGGTAATGATAGATATGAATTTTTACAAAATCAATTCACAAATGATTTAAATAATAACAAATTAACATCACAATTATCAGCTTGGTGCAATCCTAAAGGAAAAGTAATAGCAAACTTTATAATAATAAATACTAAATCAAGTTATCTTTTAATTTTTAAAAAAGATTTAAAAGATTACGTATTTAAAAAACTCAATATATACATATTGCGTTCAGAAGTTACAATAAACGACATTTCTAATCTCTACCTTCTACTGGGTTTATCAAATTTAAATAAGTTAGATCTTAATAATTCAAGTATCTTACTTGAAGATGGCGGCGTTGAATTTATCAATAAACAGTATATAACACGGTTACCAGATTCTTCTGGAAGATATTTAATTGCTGGAAATATTGAATCATTTACAAATACAGTAGAAGAACTAAAAGAAAAAATAGAATTTGTAAACGATGCTGCATGGGAATTATTAGACATTCTCTCAAAAATACCGTGGATAACCTTTGAAAATAAGGAAAGATATTTACCTCAAATGATAAATCTAGATAAATTAAAAGCTGTAAGTTTTAAAAAGGGTTGCTTTACGGGCCAAGAGGTTATCGCTCGTATTCATTATCGCGGTCGGATAAAACGATGTTTAGAGTTAATTAAATCAAAATATGAAATGCATGCTGGGTGTTATTTATATTTAAAAAATACTGGGAAAAAAGTAGGAGAAATTTTAAATTCGTCATATAAAATTGATGATGCTTTTTTCGGTCTAGCAGTAATAGAATCTGATAAATTAGACAATGAACTATATGCAGATCGTCTTGAGAAGGAAGAGATTAATATTATTACTTAGCGCTAATATTAATAATATTTTAAAGCAATTAAGGTTATGAGCCAAAGTTTGGTAATGCATAAAATAATGCAAGAGGTATAGTGAATATACTTAACGCATTACCAAATAGAACCATTGCGGCTACCTTTGATGGTTCCTGTTTATAGTAATCAGCAAACATATAATTCATAACTGCTGGTGGTAATGCGCCAAACAAAAATAATGCACCCTGTTCTAATTGTGTAAGTTCAATATAAGGGATTATTAATAAAACAATTGAAATACCGCATATAGGGCCTAGTAAAGCTACTAATAATCCTATTTTCCACTCAGAAAGTTTTATATCAATTAAACGAACGCCTAAACCAAATAGCATCAATGGAATACAAATATTCCCTAACATTCGGACAGGTTCTAATACAGTATTTGGAATACTAATAGCTAACTGACTCAGAACTAAAGCTAATATGACTGATAAAATTCTTGGCGATACTAGAATCTTAAAAAAGTTCAACTGCCTACTGAAAAGATAGACGCCTATAGTGATATGAAAAGTTTTACATACAACGAAACAAATAACTGCGACAGTTAGCGCTGATTCTCCAAAGCTTAATACAACTAAAGGTAAACCTAAATTTCCTGCATTCCCAAACATCAGTGGTGGACATAAAGTTCGCGGATCAATAGAAAATAATTTTGATATGATAAAAGCAATCGCCCCAGAAAACATCACAACAATTGTTATAGCTAATGCTAAGTTTCCGAATAAACCACTAACGCCTGCTGTTTCATAAATAACAGTAAATATAAGGCAAGGAACGAACACATCAATATTCAAACGATTTGGGAGTGTTATATCTGGATTATATTTATAAGCATAGAAATATCCAGCTGTGACAATCGCAAAAATTGGAAAAGTAATCTCAAAAATTCTTAAGGCAATCATATTTTGGTAATATAAATATTATAATTTAAAAAAATGTATAGGATTATTTGATAATAATTTTATTTTCACTATATAAACGATATCATGCAACACTAAATGGAACTTCTTACATAAATATTTATGCATAATTCAAGAAAATTTTTTGTTTCAGTATTCACTATATGCCTAGGATTATTGATATTTGGTCTATATTTAGAACATTTTCAGGGTTTAGATGCTTGCCCACTTTGTATATTCCAAAGAGTAGCCTACATGGCAATCATGTTTATTGCGTTAATAGGAGCTATTCATAATCCCAGAAATCTACTACAAATCATATATAAATTATTAATAATTATTTCTTCTATAGCTGGTGCTGCAATAGCCGGAAGACAAATATGGTTGCAGCATTTGCCGCCAGAATTAGTGCCTGAATGTGGCCCCGGCCTTGATTATATGTTTAATGTTTTCCCGTTTGGAGAAGCATTAAAAATGATCTTTACTGGCTCTGGTGAGTGTGCCGAAGTTAAATGGAGATTTATTGGCTTTAGTATTGCTGAGTGGAGCCTTATTATGTTTGTAGGTATTTTTATTACGACACTACTTTCAATTTATACCTCTAGATACAAAAATACTAATTAACCTAAGAGCTAAAGTAAAGAACCAGATTCAGTTGCTTTGATTTGGGAATCTACAACAGCGATTGCAGTTGCATTAACGATACGTCGAACAGTAGAAGATGGAGTTAAAATATGTACTGGATGATTCAGACCTACTAGAATTGGTCCGATTGAAACTCCTTCACCAAGAACCTTAACTAAATCATAGGCAATTTTTGCTGAATCCAGATTTGGCATCATTAACACATTAGCATTATCGACAAGCTTAGAATAAGGTAAAACTCGGCGGCGTATATCCCCTATTAATGCCGCATCTGCACGTATAGGCGCATGTATTTCTAATCCTGAATTTTGCTTCATTATAATCTCCATGGCTGAGGCCATTTTTTTACTTGTTTCAGATGCGGTGTCATCTCCATTTGAAAATGAAAGTAAGGCAACTCTTGGAGTAATTCCAAAACGCTTTACAGTTTCTGTGGCAAGTAAAGTATTCTCTGCTATTTGTTCTGCCGTTGGATCAATTGTAACAGCTGTATCACAAATAAAATAAACACCTTTTTTTACCATCACTACATTGACAGCTGCAGCCTGATTAATTCCATTTCTTATACCAAGATTATCTTTAGCAATATTAAAATGTTTATGATAGCGCCCATTAGTTCCGCAAATTAAAGCTTCTGCTTCTCCATTATTTATCATATGTGTTGCGACGAAAGTATTAAGCTCTATAATATTTTCAGTAATATTGTTTTTTGCTACATACTCATGTGGATTTACAATCGTGATATCTTTATTAACACGAAGACGAAGCCCCATCTGCTTTATTCTAGATTCGATTACCTCTTCGTTTCCAATCAATATAGGTTTAGCTATACCCTCATCTAATACTGATTGCACAGCATGCAATATTTTTGTTTCTTCTCCCTCTGCATAAATAAGTTTTCTTGGATCACTTTTAGCTTTTTCGAACAAGGGGCGCATTAAAATCACTGTTTCGAATATATATTGCGATAGATGTTGTCGATACACATCCATATCATCGATGGGTCGTGTTGCGACACCACTATCCATTGCTGCCTGTGCGGTAGCAGGCGCAAGCTTAATTATTAAGCGAGGATCAAATGGTTTTGGAATTAAATATTCTTTCCCAAATTTAAGTTCCTCTCCCCCATATGCTGTAATAACTGCTTCGGGAGTTTCCTCTTTAGCTAAGTTAGCAAGTGCATGAACAAGCGCAATTTTCATTTCATCATTGATTATTGTTGCACACACATCAAGTGCTCCTCGGAAAATAAAAGGGAAACACAGAACATTATTAACCTGATTAGGATAATCAGATCTACCTGTGGCAATAATTGCATCTGAACGTGTTGCCTTAACTTCTTCAGGTAAAATTTCTGGGACCGGATTAGATAAAGCAAAAACCAATGGATTTTCAGCCATACTTCTGATCATCGCTGGTTTTACGATACCAGGTCCCGATAAACCAAGAAAAATATCTGAGCCCTCCATAACTTCTGAAAGTGTTGTTAATTTCGTTTTACTTGCAAATTCTTTTTTGTGCGAACTTAAATCAGACCGAGTATCTTGAATTACACCTAAGCGATCAATCACAAAAATATTTTCTTTTTTTACACCCAAATCATTTAAAAGCTTTAAACAGGAAATTGCTGCGGCACCAGCACCAGCTGCAACTAATTTCACTTTTGAAATATCTTTGCCAACTATTTCTAATCCATTCAATATTCCTGCTGCAACAATTATCGCTGTGCCATGCTGGTCATCATGAAATACAGGGATATTCATCCTCTTACGTAATTCCCTTTCAACTAAGAAGCATTCTGGCGAACGAATATCCTCTAAATTAATTCCACCAAATGTAGGCTCTAAACTGGCAATGATATCAATTAATTTATTTGGGTCTTTTTCGTTGATTTCTATATCGAAGACATCAATTCCGGCAAACTTTTTAAACAATACACCCTTACCCTCCATTACTGGTTTTGCTGCAAGCGGCCCGATATCACCCAACCCAAGAACGGCGGTGCCATTGGTAATAACGGCAACAAGGTTAGCACGTGATGTAAGTTCTGCTGCTAGCCTGTTTTCGCTAGCGATAGCTTTACAAGGCTCAGCAACGCCTGGACTGTAGGCAAGTGCTAAATCACGTTGATTAGCTAGTGGTTTTGTAGCGGTAACTTCAATCTTTCCGGGAGTTGGAAAGCGGTGATAATCCAGTGCTGATTTTTCAGATTCTTCTGTCATTTTTATTGTTTTATATGAGTCTGTATATCTTATCGCTATATGTATAATTTTAAAAGGGAAATCCTGAGGGCTTACTTCCACCCGCTCCTTTTAATATTTTTGCTAAACCACCTTTATTTGAGAATTTCTTCATCATTTTTTGCATATGATTAAATTGTTTTAATAATTTATTAATGTCCTGAACTTTTGTTCCAGAACCAGCAGCAATACGTTTTTTTCTTGAGCCATTAATAATTTTTGGTTCAAATCTTTCTTTAGTTGTCATTGAGTCGATAATAGCTACTAATTTAGTAAATTCATGATCGTTGATTTGTGCGGCTAAATTTCCTGAAATTTTTTGAGTACCTGGTAATTTATTAATTATATTACCTATTCCGCCCATACTAGACATTTGTCTTAACTGATCTCTAAAATCAACTAAACTAAAACCCTGTCCTTTTTTTATTTTTTTGTTAAGTTTAAGCGCTTTTTCTTTGTCTGTTTTTTTCTCAACCTCCTCTATTAAGCTTAGAACATCTCCCATACCTAATATTTGAGAGGAAATTCTATCTGGATTAAATAGAGATAAATCCTCACTTCTCTCGCCAACACCAATAAACTTGATGGGCTTACCGGTTATGTATTTAACCGTTAATGCAGCACCACCACGTGCATCACTATCAGCCTTAGTTAAAATACTGCCTGTCAATGGCAATGTATTATTAAATTCAGCTGCAGCATTAATAGCGTCTTGCCCCATCATAGCGTCAATAACAAATAAGGTTTCGATAGGATTTAGAATATTATGAAGAGATTTTATTTCATCCATCATTTCCACATCAACATGTAAACGTCCCGCACTATCAACGATAAGAACATCAAAAAGTTGTCGTTTAGCAGTGGTTAATCCATTTCTTGCAATATTACTAGGTTTATCTGATTCTTTACTTTCTAGCCACGATAGATCATTTTCTTTTGCTAAAATTTGCAACTGTTTTATCGCACCTGGTCGATAAACATCGCAACTAATAAGCGCCACTTTTTTATTTTCCCTTTCTCTTAAGAAAACTCCAAGTTTAGCGCATGTTGTTGTTTTTCCCGCGCCCTGAAGTCCCGCCAAAAGAATAACGGCTGGTGGCTGCGTATTTAATTTTAAAGCTTCATTATTATTTCCCATTAGAGCGATCAACTCTTCGTTAACAATTTTAATCAATGCTTGACCTGGTGTTAGGGAGGTTAGGACTTCTTTTGTAAGAGAACGTGTACGAATATCCTCAATAAAATTTCGTACAACAGGTAATGCAACATCAGCTTCTAGTAACGCCACGCGAACATCTCGTAGCCCATCATTAATATGTTTCTCTGTCAAACGACCATATCCGCGTAGATTTGAAAAAATATCTGTAAATTTTTCAGAAAGGAGGTCAAACATAGTAAACTCGGAAAGTATTAAAAATATTTTTCATTATAATTTATTCAATAAATAACTAAAAATCGGTTATTATTCTTAATAATGGTAAAGTATTAAATGCTTTATCATTAAGTACAACTACATATTCTATTACTAGATATTAAAATTATTAATTATGGATATTCAACCTATTATAACAATATTATTATATATAGCTGCTACATTACTTTTGGCAGCAAATGTCTTCAATATTTTAGAGAAATTCACAAAAAATAATTTAATTATCTTAATTCTTGGTATTTCCGCTTTATCTCTACATGCTGATATATTAAATCAATCTATATTTTTACAAACAGGTTTTGATGTTGGGTTTTTTAATGTCATTTCAATTATTGGATGGCTTGTAGCTTTAATCGTATTGATTACATCATTTTTTCAACCTACCCAACAATTACTATTAGTTTTATACCCAATTGCCCTAATAACAATACTTTTAGAACAACTCTTCCCAAACGACAGAATATTAGATCAAACCATACCAATAGGATTACGTATTCATATACTACTATCTATTTCTGCTTATAGTTTATTAATGATTGGCACGCTGCAGGCTCTTTTATTAGCACTTCAAGATAAATTTTTAAAAAGTAAACAAATCTCAAAAATTATAGATATATTGCCACCACTACAAATTATGGAACAATTACTTATTCAAATTATTGTAATTGGTTTCTTTCTTCTAAGTCTAAGCCTAACAACAGGGATAATGTTTATTGATAACTTGTTTGAGCAACATCTCATACACAAAACTACATTATCAATACTAGCTTGGGTGATCTATGCGATTTTATTATGGGGGCGTTGGTCACTTGGATGGCGTGGGAGACGAGTTACGCATTGGATATTGGCTGGGTTTATTGTTTTGATACTCGCCTATACAGGGTCAAAATTTGTCCTGGAACTAATTTTACATCGTGTTTGAGGCTAAATAGCTTGACAGGGATATAGGTAGTTCAGTCAAAATACACACTGGTCATAATTGAGGTCATTAATTTTTGGACGAAATTCCGCTATCGGTTCTTTTTGGAGCCCTATTTTTTTTAATCATCTTCTCTGCATTTTTTTCTAGCTCGGAAACTGCAATGATTGCTCTGAATCGCTATCGATTACGCCACTTAGTAAAAGAAGGTAAACGAAGTGCGATTATTTCAGAGAAATTATTAGAAAGACCCGATCGTTTAATTGGTTTGATCTTGCTTGGAAATAATCTCGTCAATTTCTTTGCTGCATCAATAGCCACGGTAATTGGTATACGTCTTCTTGGTGATATCGGCATAGCTTTAGCTCCAATCATCCTTGTTTTGGTATTTTTAATTTTTGCTGAAGTTATGCCGAAAACAATCGCTGCAATTAATCCGGAAAAAATTGCTTTGCCAGCAAGTTACGTACTCAATGTTTTAATGAAACTTGCATATCCTGCTGTTTGGTTAATAAATGCAGTGTCGAATAACTTATTATCTGTAATCGGTATCAATATTAAAAATAGAAATAATGAAAATATTTCAAGCGAGGAATTAAGAACAATAGTACGTGAGGCTAGAATACTAATTCCACAACGTCATCAGCGTATGCTAATTAATATACTAGAGTTAGAAAATGTTACTGTGAATGATATTATGGTACCAAGAAATGAGGTTACTGCGATTGATTTGGATAAACCTATTGATGATATTGTTGAACAATTTGTTCATTGCCAGCATACAAGATTACCTGTTTATAGATCTAATATAGAAAATATTATTGGGGTGATTCATATCAGAAGAATTCCTCGTATAATGAATGATAAGGAAATTACAAAAGATTCACTTACATCTATTATGGTGGATTGTTACTTTGTTCCAAGCGGAACGCCACTACATGTTCAAATGCTAAATTTTCAAAGAAAAAAACGACGTTTTGGTATTGTTGTAGATGAATATGGAGTCATTCAAGGCGTAGTTACTCTAGAAGATATACTTGAAGAAATTGTTGGCGAATTCACTACTGATATTCAAACACACAACCTTGATATACAGGCTCACGACGACGGTTACTATTTAATCGATTGTTCAGTAAACATACGTGAGATAAATCGTGAATTAGAATGGAATTTACCATCTGAAGGTCCTAAAACATTAAATGGGTTATTGTTGGAAAATCTCGAATATATACCGAAATCAGGAACAACATTAAAAATTGATAACTATCTTGCAGAAATAACACAAGTCTCAGAAAGCGCAATAAAAATGGCTCGTATAAAAATAATAGATAACGAAGCCAGTAACAAAGATTTAAAAATTTAAAGATAATTCAATTTGTTCACACAGTATATAATTTTAATTCTCTATATTAAAATTACTATTTTTTTAATTACATTCAACAAATTGCAAGCGCTTATGAACACCGCACAGTAACTCATAAGGTATTGTTTCGGCATGTAAGGCTATTTCCTCAATTGGTAAAGACCCTCCCCACAAAACTACTCTATCGCCTATTTTTGCATTTGATTGATTGCGTAAATCAATGGTCAGCATATCCATCGATGCGTGACCGATTAATGGGCAACGAATATTATTAACAAGTATTGGTGTTCCAGACTTTGCGTGTCTAGGAAAACCATCTCCATAACCAGCAGCAATTATCCCAACCGGCATATTCTCCGGGCATCGCCAAGCAGCTCCGTAACCAACGGACTCGCCTTTTGATAAATATTGAATCGATATTATCTCCGACTCTAGCGTCATGACCGATTTTAATCCATGGTCATGCCCGCAACTATTAATGAGTGGGGAAACACCATAAAGCATAAGACCTGGCCTTACCCAATCAAAATGAACATCTGGGATGTTAATAACAGCGGCAGAATTTGCAATTGTTTTTTCTAACTTAGTAATTTTACTAATTTCTCTGAAGGCATCTAACTGTTGATAAGTTAGGGTATGATTTTTCTCGTTTGCTGTAGCTAGATGGGACATTAAAATTGGAGTTGAATTAATATTTCTACATAACATCAAACGCCTTAATATTTCTTCGGTTTTATTAGCAGAAAAACCTAGTCGATGCATGCCAGTATCAATTTTTAACCAAACTTTAATTGCACCATCAATTTTTGATTTTTCTAATAACTCCAACTGATATTCATTATGAATTACAACCTGCAAGTTTAATTTAATAATTAACGATAAGTCGTTCGGTTTATATGGGCCTTCGAGCAATACAATGGGTGTTGTAACTGATGCAATTCTAAGCTGTTCGGCTTCCTCAAGACATGCCACACCGAAAGCATCTGCATTACGAAGTGTTTTAGCAACTCTAACTATACCGTGGCCATAGGCATCTGCCTTAATAATAGCCATAACTTTTGAATTGTGAACAAGTTCTTTTATACGAGAAAAATTATGTTCGAGTGCCTTTATATCTATAATTACTCTTGACGGTCGAGTCATTCATACTTCCCAACCGAAGGACTATCGTATATTAAAGGATCCTCAACAAAATTATCGAAACGGGTATATTGACCACGAAAAGCTAGTTTAATTTTCCCTATAGGTCCATTTCTTTGTTTGCTAATTATAATTTCAGCCATTCCTTTATCAGAACTTTCTTCGTCATAAACTTCATCACGATAAATAAAAATAATGACATCTGCATCTTGCTCTATAGCGCCGCTTTCTCGAAGATCAGACATAACAGGTCGTTTGTCTTGTCTGGATTCTAAACTACGATTTAATTGTGATAACGCAATAACAGGTATATTAAGTTCTTTTGCCATTGCTTTTAAGGACCGTGAAATTTCTGAAATTTCAGTTGCACGATTTTCAGAAGTCCCTGCAACCTGCATTAATTGCAAATAATCGACGACGACAAGATCAAGGCCGTGCTCACGGGAGATTCGACGACACCGCGCCCTTAATTCTGCAGGCGTTAATGCTGGAGTATCATCTATAAACATTTTCGTCTTTTGTAATATTCCTACTGTTGAGGTAAATCTAATCCAATCATCGCCATCTAATTTACCTGTTCTTACTTTGTGTTGATCAATGTTCGCTAAAGATGACATCATACGCATAGTTAATTGTTCTGCTTGCATCTCCATACTAAAGATAGCAACACTATGCTTGTCTTTTATTGCAGCGGTCTCTGCTATATTTACAGCTAATGCTGTCTTACCCATAGATGGGCGACCAGCAACAATAATTAAGTCAGAACGTTGAAATCCAGCCGTTTTAAAATCTAAATCGTTATAACCAGTGCGAATACCTGTTATAGGACTTTTGCTTTCTGCTAGTGCCTGAATCCTCTCCATTACTACGTCTGTATATGCGCTAACATTCTGATAACTCTTTCTACCCCGATCTTCTTGTTCAGCTATTTCAAAAACTGTCTGTTCAGCAAATTCAAGAATTTGTTCGCTACTTTGTCCTTGCGGATTAAAGACTGTGTCATTGATATCTGAGGTTGCGGAAATTAATTGTCTTAGAATTGAACGTTTTCTTACAATATCAGCATAGGCACTGATATTGCCTGCGCTTGGTGTATTTTCAGCAAGCGCGGCAAGATTGCGCATACCTCCAGATTCATCAAGAAGCTGATGATTTTCTAACCATTCAGCAACAGTCACGATATCATAGGGTTGTCCTTCATTACTAAGCTGGCTGATTGCACGAAAGATAATACGATGATCTCTTCTGTAAAAATCTTCTTCTTGGACTCGCTCTGCTACTTTGTCCCAGGCCTCCTTATCGAGAAATACACCGCCTAAGACAGCTTGCTCGGCCTCAACTGAATGTGGCGGAATTTTTAATGCTGTTGTTTCAACGTCGTTTGAAAAAGATGTTTTTACTGGTTCTTGCATTTAAATCCCCTAGGATAAAATCTAGACTTGCATTTGATTTTTAGCAGTACTATCACCCCATCTAACTGTAATGTTTCGATTCTAAAATTAGCTCTCTTCTTCAGGAACAACATTTACTGTGATGGTAGCAGAAACGTCCGCATGCAATTGAATAGCCAATTTATACTCACCGATATCTCGTATTGGTCCTTCAGGTAATCTTACCTCGTTTTTAGCAAGGTCAACACCTGATTGATCTATAACTGCTTCAACAATATCAACAGTCCCTATTGAGCCATACAATTTACCTTCGGCACCTGCTTTACGTGAAATTGAAATATTTATGTCATTTAATTTTTCAGCCCGCTCACTTGCTGACGCTAAAGTCTCTTGATGTTGTTTTTCAAGTTCAGCCCTTCTAGCTTGAAACTTTGCAATATTTTCAGTAGTTGCTGAAACGGCTTTGCCGCTCGGTATAAGGTAGTTTCTACCAAAACCAGATTTGACTTTGACTTGGTCACCCAAATCACCAAGTTTATTAATTTTTTCAAGAAGAATAACGTTCATTAATTTACCTCATTTTTGATAATCTAAATAATAACAGATTCTAGATAGGGTCGTCTCAGGATTCCTTTTCTGAATCTTGGTTTTTACTGATCCAATTAGAAAAAACATCAACAATTCCAAAACAAGCTATAATTAACCCCATCTGCGGGGTCAGCATAAGTAAACAATACAAAAAGACAAGCCAACCTACTGAAAGTTTTAACTTATCTACAGTACGATGCGCAAGTGAAATCCCCTGAATTAAATACATAAATACTGAAACAATCAGAATATCCTTAAACATATCTTGCCAAGGATCATTAACTGTTAACGCTAAGACCAAGATTATAATAAAAACTGGCAGCATTATTGTTGGTGTTCGAAGCCTATAAAATTCCTTTCGAAACCCGCCTAAGTTAAATAGTCTAGATTGCCACCATCTCGCAAATAGGACGCTCATTATCATATTCATCATAAAGCCTGCAAAGATCATTGCATTTATAAAGCCACTAGCAGAAGTCAATGCTAGTCGATACTCATCGAGTTGTTCAGGGGCTAGTGACTGCTCAAAAACTAAATCTAATCGCTCTTGCCACCATACAGAAACATCTCCTATAGTTGAATAAAAAATAATTACCGAGATTGTTGTTATCAATCCTGCAAAAAGGATCAATGTTCCTTGATCTTCACTAAAACGTAATATGGTGGATAAAAATAAAATAGGTAGCCAAATTATGAGTATATAGATTGAATTTATATAAAGTGATATACCTAAAAATATAAAGAAAATTTGTAAAATAAGGCCGCTTATAACTAATGCATGTAACGTATAAAAAATTCCTTTTCTTAAGGTAAGTAGCCCAACAACCGAACCGCTAATTAAGAATGCAAATGGGGGTAGTAAAAATGATATTAAAGCACTTAATATTATCGCTGTAATTGCCTGTATTCTACCGCTAAGTATATATTTGCCAATCAATTCTATAATCTCTTGAGTTAGTGCTAGCGACTACATTTGAATATATCTTTAATTTTAAGAAAAGAGTCGTTATCCTATATTATTTTTACTTAATACATGCAAAAAAACTAGTGAGCGTCACTATAAGGGATTAACGCAAGATAACGAGCACGCTTGATAGCTGTCGATAACTGTCGTTGATAACGAGCCTTGGTACCTGAAATCCGGCTTGGCATAATTTTGCCCGATTCAGATACATAACTCTTTAATGTATTGAGATCTTTATAATCTATCTCATCAACACCTTCTGCGGTAAATCGACAATATCGTTTACGTTTAAAATAGCGTGCCATTTTTATAGCCCTCTCATATTTATTTTTTAGTATCTGATGAATTTGATTTTTCGGCTACTCTTTTATCCTCATTATCAGATTTAAATAAAGGAGAGGGTTGGGTTACTGCTTTATTTTTCTTGATCACTAAATTACGAAGAACTGCATCACTAAACCGAAAAGAATCGGTTAACTGATTCAGTGATTCGCCATCGCATTCAATATTCATAAGAACATAATGTGCCTTATGAATTTTATTAATTGGATATGCTAAGAGTCTTCTACCCCAATCTTCCAAGCGATGCACTTTGCCTTTATTGCTTGTGATAATGGCCTGATAGCGCTCTATCATTGCGGGTACCTGTTCACTTTGGTCCGGGTGTACCAAAATTACGATTTCATAATGTCGCATTAAAAATCCTCTCGGTTAGTTAGCTTCCTCATGCTACAGAGTGAAGCAAGGATTAAAAGTGAACGGGATTGTAATAGATAGATTGGTATACTGCAATGTGCCGTATCAAATAATTAAAAAAATAGTTAACTTATTGATATATAGTGAAATTGCGTTACATACTTTTTCTTTGTCTAATAGCCTCGAACAAAATAATGCCAGTTGCGACTGAAGCATTAAGACTTTCGATTCTTTTTGTAATGGGTAATGAGCCTATAAAATCACACTCATTTCGAACCAGAGGTCGTATACCTTTATCTTCGCCTCCAATCACAATTGCAATTGCCCCTTTTAAATCAAAATCATAGATCGATTCTTCGGCATTTCCAGCCGCCCCTATTATCCAGACGCCCATTTCTTTTATTTTTTTTATTGCGCGAACTAAATTAACAACAGTAATGATAGTAATATTTTCAGCAGCTCCACATGCAACTTTTTTAACAGTTTCATTAACACCAACAGCACGATCTTTAGGAATAATAATTGCTGACACTCCTGCTGCAACAGCTGTACGAATACATCCACCTAAATTATTAGGATCTTGAATTGAATCAAGAATCAGGTATATAGGATTAGTATTTTCATTTTTCTTTAGAACCTCATCGAGATTATTTGGGTTTGTTTCATTAGTTTCTTTTATTTCCAGAACTACGCCTTGATGATTTTTATTATTTATCATCTTATCTAACCTATCTCGTTTAGATAATTGAATTGAAAGTCCAATATTTTTTGCTGCATCATGAATTAAAACAATAGGCTTTGATTTAGCTGAATCTTGTAACCAGATATTCAAAATTCTATCTGGTGAAGTTTTAAGAATTTCCATGGCAGAGTGTATACCATAGATTTTTTCAATTTTTTTTGTCATTAATTTTGTAATTCAAAATCTATTTTACGTTCATCTATGACAACACGTATTAGTACTACTATTAATTTTTGGCCAAGAGAAAAAATCTTTCCGCCACGTTCTCCAGAAAGTTTATGAGTAATAGGATCATAATGATAATAGTCAGTTGGTAATGTACTGATATGGACCAAACCTTCAACATGGATATCATCAAGTAAAACAAATAAACCAAAAGATGTAACAGAACTTACCATACCATGGAATACTTTCCCTTCTTTATCTTTCATAAAATTACATTTAAGACGTTGTATGGCATCGCGCGATGCATCCTCAGCTCGACGCTCTGTTAATGAACAATGATCCGCTAATTCCAGCATAGTTTTCTGGTTATAGCCAAATACTGATGATGTCTCTCTATCTATGACGTGAGAAATTATTCGGTGAATCATCATGTCTGGGTAACGCCGTATGGGAGAAGTAAAATGTGTGTACACGGGGAAACCCAAACCGAAATGGCCCTTATTTGATATGCTATATTCAGCAAGCGGCATACTCCGTAATAAAATGGTTTCTAGCATTTGTGCATCATCGCGTTTTCTAATTTTTTCTACCAACAAAGAATAACTTTTTGCCGTTGGCTTATCATCGCCTTCCAACGATAATCCAAGCTGCGATAATAATAAGCGTAAGTCCTTTAGCTTTTCTTCTTTCGGGGTATTATGAATACGATATATTCCTGGAATATCGTTTTTTTCTAAAAATTCACCAGCGGCTATGTTAGCAACTAACATCATCTCCTCAATTAAACGGTGAGCATTATTTCTATTAACTTGCTCTATTGCCTCGACACTCCCTTCTTTATCAAATATGAAGCGAGATTCAATTGAAGAAAAATCAATTAACCCTTTTCTCTTACGTTCGGTATGTAGTAATTGATAAAGTTCATATAAATTATCAAGATGGGGTAATAAATTTGAATATTTTTTTCTTTGGTTACTGATTTTATCAACTACAATTTCTGACATTTCCGTATATGTTAATCTCGCGTCTGAACAAATTATCGCTTTTTTAAAAGATGACTGTTTTACTTTTCCATGAATATCAATAGTCAACTCACAAACTAAACATAGTCGATCAACATTAGGTTTTAAAGAGCATAATCCATTTGATAGAATCTCAGGAAGCATTGGAATAACACGATTTGGAAAATAAACAGAAGTCCCACGCAAAAAAGCTTCATCATCTAGTAAACTCTGCTGCTTAACATAATGAGAAACATCTGCGATAGCAACAAGAAGTCGCCATCCCTTATCATGTTTTTCACAAAACACAGCATCATCAAAATCACGCGCATCTTCTCCATCAATAGTAACAAATGCGATATCTCTATAGTCACGTCTATTAGTAGATTTATTTAAATCTATTTCTTCTCTTAAATCGTTAATCTCATGATTGATTTCATCTGACCACTTAAATGGTAATTCATGGCTACGAATTGCAATATCGACCGCCATGTTTACGTCATTATTATCTCCAATAATACTAGATATCTTGCCAACAGGTTGTCGATGCTTCTCTGGTTGATGAACTATCTCGACAACAACATATTGTCCATGCTTCGCTTTATTTTTAATTGAAGAAGAGATTAAAATATCTTGGCTTATTCGTTTATTATCTGGAACAACGTAGGAAATTCCACTTTCCTTAAAAAATTTACCTACAATATGATGATTAGCTCTTTGTAAAATCTCAACCAATGAGCCTTCTCGTCTTCCTTTTTTGTCAGTATTCACCAAACGAACAACAACCTTATCTCCGTGTAACAGCATTCGCATTTCTTTTGCTGATAAAAATAAATCATTCCCACCTTCCTCAGGGACAACAAACCCATAACCATCTGGGTGCCCTATAATATAACCTTTGAATAAGTCCATTTTCTTAAGTAATCCATAACTTCCGCGACGATTTCGTATAAGTTCGCCATCGCGCATCATTGCTTTTAATCTTCGGCCTAATGCTCGTCGAATTTCAAGGTCAGTAATACCAAAAGCTAGTGCGAGCTGTTTACGTGTTTGGGGTCTACCAACATCATTTAAAAATTCCATAATTTCATTACGTTCCGGTAATAAAAAAGACGGGTTTGATTTTTTAGATTTTGATTTTTTTTTAGGCACTGTTTATGCCGTTGGAAATAAATTGGATTTAAGTTTCAATTTTTCTTGATGATTTAGACTTTTAATTTCTAATTCTCTTTTAGAGGCGGCACTACGCGTTGCATACTGTTCCTGATGAATAATTTTAAATGGTCCGCGACCTCTTGTATATTTAGCGCCCTTTCCATTTTGATGCGCCCTAACACGATTTGCAATATTATTAGTAATCCCTGTATATAGACTACCATCTGAACATTTTAAGATATAAACAATCCAATCCATTTAAGTAAGTGGATTTTTCAAAACAATTGTTTCATTACGCTCAGGACCTGTCGAAATAATATCAATTGGTGTTTGGGTAAGTTCTGAAATTCGTTCAAGATAATTACATGCTTCTTTGGGTAATTTATTATATTTTGTAATGCCCATTGTAGAAGATTGCCAACCTAAATGTTCTTCATAAATAGGTTTGCATTTAGATAAATTTTCGGCGTCTACTGGAGGAGTAGTTATTCTCTTGCCATTAAATTCATAAGCAGTACAAATATATATTTTCTCTAAATTATCTAGAACATCTAACTTAGTGATACATAATCCAGTTAAACTATTAATTTGTGCTGAGCGGCAAAGTGCAACAGCATCAAACCAACCGCAACGTCTTGCCCTTCCAGTTGTAGCGCCAAATTCACAGCCAATATTAGCAATATGTTTACCTACTTCATCATTTAATTCAGTAGGAAAAGGACCTGCGCCAACTCTAGTAGTATAAGCCTTAGTAATACCTAAAACATAATCAAAATAACAGAGCCCAAAACCTGTGCCAGTAGCCGCGCCACCTGCAGTTGTTGATGATGATGTAACGAATGGATAAGTACCATGATCTATATCTAACCAAGTACCTTGTGCGCCTTCAAAAAGAATATTCTGACCTTGCGCATATAATTCATTTAGACGCCCAGTAACATCAATAATCATGGGTACTAAAAAGTTGGATAATTTATTTATCTCGGCTAATGTTTGTTGGTAATCAATACCATCTGATTGGTAATAATTTTTTAGTAAAAAATTATAATAATCGAGTGTTTCTTCAAGCTTCTTAGTGAGGCGTTTTTCATCGATTAAATCATCTGCTCGTATTGCTCTTCTAGCAACTTTATCTTCGTAAGCAGGACCTATTCCTCTACCAGTTGTTCCGATAGCGGCCTCACCCTTATGCTTCTCACGTGCCTGATCTAGCGCAATGTGATAAGGCAACACTAAAGTGCATGCGCCACTTATCTTTATTGATGAACGGGCCTTTATATTATTTTCTTCTAAAGTTTGAATCTCTTCCATAAGCGCATGAGGGCTTAGAACTACACCATTCCCTATTAGACATTCTACACCTTCATGCAAAATACCAGATGGTATTAGATGTAGAATTGTTTTCTTTTTATTAATAACAACGGTATGTCCTGCGTTATGACCTCCTTGATATCGTACAACTGCAGCAACAGAATCTGTTAATAAATCAACAATTTTTCCTTTGCCTTCATCACCCCACTGGGTACCTAATACAATAATATTTTTTCCCATATTTATAGAATCTTATTTTTTATTGTCTTTTACGACCCATTGATTTTTCTCAAAAACAATTAACTGATTACAGTTCATTTCGCTTGCTGTAGAGTTTTGCCCTTCCAATTCTTGTATCACAATCTTTCCTTTTTCCCGTAATTCAGTAATTTTCTTACTCAACAAATCATCATCATTTATTGGGGCAAGGATTCTATCCGGTTTCTTGTCTTTTATATTATGAAGTTCCAGTAATTGCTTAACATCCGTACTAAACCCAGTCGCGGGTCTTGCCCTTCCAAAAGCACTTCCAATATCATCATAACGGCCACCGAAAGCTATTCCCTTACCTTCGTTTGGAACAAAAGCTGTATAAATCATTCCAGTGTGGTAGTTGTAACCGCGCAGCTCTGCCAAATCAATATTAATAGATACATCAGACTGGTCCGATATAGATTCGGTGAGTGCCTTAACTTCAGCTATATATTTTGTTATGTTTGAAGATAATTTGCCAAATGCATGTACAGCATCATCTAACACCGTAACATCACCATGTAAATCAATTAAATCCAATAAGGCTTTACTATTATTATCGTTAATTTTTAATTTCTTGTAAAAAATTTTTAATTCGTCTTTAGCTTTTCGTTTGAGCATCTCGAAAATCTCTAATTTTTGTTCGGCACTTAATTTGGATTCAGAAATTAAAGATCTAAAGATCCCAATATGACCTATATCCATGCAAATGTTCCTAATTCCTAAAGAATTAAATGTTGCTAACATTAATTTGACTATTTCAATGTCGCTAGATACTCCCGCATGACCATAGAGTTCTGCTCCCAATTGTAAAGGAGAACGTGAATCACCTGAGTTATTAGTACGACTATGCAAGACTGAGCCAAGGTAACATAGTCTGGTAGGTCCATCGCGTTGCAAAAGATGTGCGTCTATACGTGCAACCTGAGGTGTTATATCGGCGCGAATACCCATTAAACGACCACTCAATTGATCTGTAATCTTATATGTTTGTAAATCAAGATCTTCACCAGTAGCTGTAAGTAATGATTCTAAATACTCGATCATTGGTGGGATGACAAATTCATAACCCCAGGTTGAAAATAAATCGATGAGTTTTCGGCATATCTGTTCAAGTAGCATTGCCTTTGGTGGCAATATCTCATCAACGCCTTCGGGTAATAGCCAACGGTTGGTTATAGTCATAAATTTATTTAACGCACAATATACAAGAGCACTATGCCAAATAGCATACTAGTAACACCCAAAAATCTTAGTTTTTGATTATCTAATTGAGCGCATATCAGGAATATCTTTCGCAGACCTTCTGGATTTAAAAATGGCATCAGACCCTCAAAAATGAACACTAATGCTATCGCAGCTAAAAGATCAGAAAAGTTAATATCATACAATCAGTTTCACCGTTACTGCCTTTTAAAAACATAATATCAAATATTTCTAACATAAGAACTGCAAGTACTCAATATTATGCGTTTAATTTTAAAGGTTACTTCGATTTATTAAAATATTTAAAAAAATCAGATTCGGGCTCAACTAATAATATATCGTTACCTTGATTAAAACTATTCTGATAGGCATTCAAACTGCGATAAAATGAGTAAAATTCTCTATCTTTAGTAAACGCTGCAGCATAAACCTCAGTTGCTTGGGCATCGCCCTCACCACGAATAGTTTCAGCATCTCGGTAAGCATTTGCCAAAATAACCTCGCGTTCTCTATCGGCATTAGCTCTTATTCTTTCAGCGGCCTCAGAACCTCGTGCACGGAAACCTTTTGCCACGCGATCTCGTTCAGCACGCATACGTTGATAAACAGAATTACTAACTTCTGCAGGCAAATCAATTCTTTTAGTTCGCACATCAATTACAGAAATACCCAATTCATCTGATAAATTAGATGTTGTTGAAGTAACAACACTCAGAATCTGTGTCCGCTCGCCTGCCACTACTTCTTGAACGGTTCTTTCACCAAATTCATCTCTTAATGCACGATTAATACGCTGTTCAAGCAACGTATTAGCGCTAATTATATTGCCTCTTGTCGCGGTATAGAATTTTTCAACGTCAGTAATCCGCCATTTGACATAATAATCAACAATTACGTCTTTCTTTTCTTTGGTAAGGAAACGTTGTGGTTCTTTATCAAGATTTAATAAGCGTTTTTCAATTTTCTGCGCATAATTTACCAAAGGTACCATAAAATGAATGCCTGGCTCATTATCCGAACGCTGTATTTCTCGAAATTTAAAAACTATCGCCTGTTGCCATTGATTAACTATAAATACTGAAAAATAAAAAATTACTACAATAACTAAAAATGGAAATATATATTTATAATTAAATGACATTATCGTGCCCCTCTTAATCGACCATTCGGAACATTTTGCGAACTAGTTGATGAACTTGATTGGTTATTTGAGTTATTGAATTTCGAGCTTGGAATATTTAAATTTTTCTTAACTTCTCTGTCGATAAGCTTATCAATTGGTAAATACATTAAACTATTTCCATTGTCATTATCAATTAATACTTTGCTGGTGTTGGAGAATACTGACTCAATTGCATCTAAATATAAACGTTCACGCGTTACCTGGGGCGCGCGTTTATATTCTATTAACAGCTGTTCGAATCGACTGGCCTCACCTTCAGCCTTTGCAATCACACGTGCTTTATATCCATTTGATTCTTCGCGTAAGCGAGCTGCACCACCTCGTGCTTTCGGGATAACATCATTGCGATAAGCTTCTGCTTCATTAACTAAACGTTGTTCATCCTCACGAGCCTTAATTGCATCATCAAATGCTGCTTTAACTTCTTCGGGAGGTTTAGCGGGCTGCATTTCAACGCTAGATATATAAATACCTGAAGTGTAATCGTCTAAAACATCTTGAATTAAAATTTGTATTTTTTGGGCTATTTCGCTTCTACCCTCAGTTAAAACGAAATCTAATTCGCTTTTACCAATAACTTCACGTACTGCACTCTCTGTAACTTGCCTAAGCGTTGGAAATGGTTCATACACGTTGAATAAAAAATCGGTTGCACTTCCAATGCGCCACTGAACTGCAACTTCAACATCAACAATATTTTCATCCTGAGTTAACATTGTCGCCTTATGTGTTATCGAACGAACCTGTCCCACATTAACCTTTGTAACCTTCTCAATAGGACGAGGTAAGCGTATATTTAAGCCCGGATCCAACGTATTAACGTGTTCGCCAAAACGTAATACAACGCCTTTTTGTTGTTGATCAATCAAATATGTCATATCAAAAATAAGCCATGCTATTAATAAGATAATGCCGATTGAAAATGGAAATATTGAATTGCCGCCTTTTCCTGATGATCCATTATCAAAGATTCCGCCAAAACCCTTCTGCATTTTCCGGACGATCTCATCTAGGTCAGGAGGTCCCCCGCCATTACCATTTTTCCCCCAAGGGTCTTTGTTTTTATTGCCATCAGGCGTTTCATTCCAAGCCATTAAATAATATCTCCTAAATAGTTGTAGTATTAAAAACTAACGCTTCAATTTTGAAATCAAATAGATGTTAGTAACGAGCATCCTTCAACTGTAATATTTGACATGTCTAAGTTAGCTTCCTTGCATAACTTATGCAATTTATATTCTTCTAATTCTACCCTCATAACCCAACCGCCCATATCATCAATATTCTCTTGTTTGACAGCGCCAATATCAAATAGTTTAGCTCGTAATTGACCAGCAGAAACAGGTATATTTATATAATGCGGTCTTTTATGTTTATTTAAATATCTATTCATTGCTTCCAATAGCAAATCAACTCCTTCGCCCGTTCGAGAAGACAGCCAAATACGGGTTATTTTATTATTCTCAGAAATCTCAATACGTCGTTTTTGTGCTGAATGTATATCAATCTTGTTATAAACCTCTATTTGAGCAACGTGAGATGCGCCAATCATGCTAATCACTTGGTTTACTTCATCAATTCGTTGTTGGCGTTGTTCCTGATCAACGTCGATGATATGTATAAGTAAATCTGCCTCCTTTACTTCGTCTAATGTTGCTTTGAATGACTCAATTAATTCGTGAGGTAAATCACGAATAAAGCCAACGGTATCTGTTAAAATAATTTCGTTGCCATTATCAGTATTTATACGCCTCAATGTTGGATCAAGTGTTGCAAATAATTGGTCCTCAACTTTTACATTTGCATTTGTTAAGTAATTAAATAAGGTTGATTTGCCTGCGTTTGTATATCCAACAAAAGAAATAACAGGAATATTCTGCTTCTTGCGTTGTTGTCGACTCTGGTAACGTTGTTTTCTTACCTTCTGTATACGCTCCTTAATAGCTTTAATACGACGACCAATCAAACGACGGTCTGTTTCAAGTTGTGTTTCTCCAGGACCTCGTAGACCTATCCCGCCCTTTTGTCGTTCGAGATGGGTCCAACCCCTTATCAGTCGAGTTGTCAGATGCTGTAATTGGGCTAATTCGACCTGTAATTTACCCTCATAACTCAGAGCTCGCTGAGCAAATATATCAAGTATCAAACCTATTCTGTCAATAACGCGGATATCAAAGAGTATTTCTAAATTTCGTTCTTGTGCCGGCGTTAGTAAACGATTGAAGATTACAACATCAGTGTCATGCTTTTCCGCAGTTACTCTAATTTCCTCGGCTTTACCAACACCAATAAAAAGCCGTGCATCAGCACGCAATCTAGTTGTTTTTATTGTACTAACAATTTCAAGGCCGGTAGATTTAACCAACTCGCAAAATTCGTTATATTCGCTATTTACTCTAAAATTTTTAAAGTCGACATATACGAGCAAAGCGCGTTGTATAGAATCAGGCTTATATTTCAAATGATTCGCAAATATTAAAAATTATTATAAATTCAATCTTCCCCATCATTTTCCTCATCGGCATGAACGAGTTTTACATTTCTAGCTGGCACGATTGTCGATATTGCATGCTTATAGACTAATTGACTAACCGAATTCTTCAGAAGTATGACAAATTGATCAAAAGACTCCACTTGTCCTTGTAGTTTTATTCCATTTACCAAAAAAATAGAAACTGGTATACGCTCTTTTCTAAGAGCATTTAAAAAAGGATCCTGTAATGAGTGCCCCTTACTCATAGGCTACGCCTCCTCCTGTCTTATTATTATATGAACGGCTGTGAACAGGTTTTGTATATGGCTGTCGCCTGAGTATATTACAAATAAAGAAATTTTTCGGTCAATTATTTAAGATTATCCAAAATTTGAGGGAATATCTCAGATTTGTATGAATCATAACATTCTGCCCCTTTTTCAGCCCTACACCAGGTTAATTGTCGCTTTGCGAGTTGTTGTGTTGCAATAATTGAGTGCTCCTGCATTTCTTTGTATGTAATTTGATTGTCTAGATAACGCCAAATTTGTCTATACCCTACAAGTCTCATTGATGGTAATTTTAAAGATAAATCATCGCGATAGAAAAAAGACTCGACTTCTTCAATCAGACCATTTTTGAGCATCTCATGAAAACGCTGTTTAATACGTTCACGCAACTGTAAGCGGTCATTAGGAAATAAAATTATTTTTCTAATGGCAAATGGAAACGATTTCTTTTTGCTTTTCTCAGTTAATTCGGTCAGCGTTTGTCCTGTTATTTCAAATACCTCTAATGCTCGCTGTATCCTTTGTGTGTCATTCTGATTTATTCTTGTTGCAGATTTAGCATCAATTTTGCCTAACTTAGAATGCATATATTTCCATCCTTCTGCCTCTGCTTCTTCTTCAATTTCTGCACGAACAAGATAATTGGCTTCTGGTAATTCATCTAAACCATGTTCTAGCGCACGAAAATATAAACCTGTTCCGCCTACAAGTATCGGGGTTTTACCTTTATCGTAAATCTCATTTATTGCTAAGTAGGCATCTTGTTGAAAACGTGCGGCTGAATACGTTTCTACTGGGTCGCAAATATCTATCAATCGATGTGGGACCTTTTCTAAAAGCTCTTTATTTGGCTTTGCTGTACCTATATCTAAGCCGCGATAAACCATGGCTGAATCTACACTAATAATTTCAGAATTTATTTTTTTATGTAAGTAAATAGCTAGATCGGTTTTACCAGTCGCAGTAGGACCCATTATAAAAATAACAAATGGTATGTCAGTCACAATTATTTATGGTAAGAAATATAATATTGAGATAAATAAGATAATTAAAAATTTGTATTAAATTATGTACCACTATCTCTGGGAATAATAATTGTTTGCCCAGCGCGTACAAAATCCCCCTTAAGACTATTATATTTTTTCAACATATTAGGGCTTACACGATATTGCTGAGCAATAGTTGAGAGCGTTTCACCCCTTTCAATAATATGCTTGCGCGAAGACAACAAACTACCTTCAGGAGCAAAATCTCTAAAATAGCCTTTTAAGCCAATCAAAATAGCATTAGACATTTTCTTACGATATTTATGATCAGACAGCTTTTTCTCCTCTGTAGGATTTGAAATAAATCCTGTTTCTATTAAAACCGAGGGGATATCGGGTGATTTAAGAACAGCAAATGGCGCTGACTGGACGCTTCGTTTGTGTACTTTTCCGACCTTTCTCAATCCATTTATAATATGAGTGGAAACATCAATGCTTGCCTCAAGACTCGCTGTTTGAGACAAATCTAACAAAACTGAAGCAACAAGATCATCTTTGCCCTCTAAGCTCACGCCACCAACTAAATCAGATGAATTTTCTTTTTCGGCTAACCATTTTGCCGCTTCACTACTCGCGCCTCTTTTACTTAAAACATAAACAGAAGATCCTCTTACTTTAGGATCGCGAAAAGCATCGGCATGAATAGAAATAAAAAGATCTGCTTTATATTCGCGTGCTTTTTCTATTCTGTTTCTTAGTTTTATATAATAATCGTCTTTACGTATTAATACGGCACGCATGCCTCGCTCTTTATTAATATCTTTAGCAAGATTTTTGGCTAGTTTCAAAACAACATCTTTCTCATAAATGCCGCTTGGGCCTATTGCCCCAGGGTCATCTCCACCGTGACCTGCATCAATTGCGATAATAACATCGCGAAGTTTATCTGGTTGTTGAGTTTCCTTCTTGATTTCCTTTCTAGTTTGCTCTTTTTTTACTTGTCTTATTTCTGCGTCAAATAAATCAATAACCAGTCGATGCCCGTAATGCTTATTTGGTTGGAGTTGAAATATTTTATATTTAATTTGTTTTTTTAAATCTAAAACAATACGAAGATCATTTTTATTTCTCGCCCCAGAACGAATGCCTTTTAAATATTTATCAAGTGCCTTTGGTTGAGTTGTATTCTTCTTTAACGTAGCATTCTTAAGGTCAATAACTGCGCGATGTGGCTTATTTAGAGAAAATAACTTGTGTTTAACTGGTCCACTGACATCAAACACCACACGTGTGCTATCAGGGGCAGCCCACACGCGAACATTATCAACGGTGACAGTTTTCGCAAAAACTGATGTGGAGAAAAAAATAAGGCAATTAAGTAATATGAAGCGCATATTTTTTATATCTCAATACTTACCTTTCTATTGTTTTTTCGTCTGTTATAGCAATAATTTCAAGATTTTTTTAAAAAATCAACCTATATCTATGATTTTGTGAATAATAAAGAAAATAAATGCCAAAATGATGACATATAAAGATTGGATTATTTTGATTAAAAAGCTGTGGCTAGGATGCTCTTTCCAATTTCTGATATTGTTGTAAGCTCGACATTACGGCCTTCTTCAGTGTACGAGAGTAGTAAACTAATATCGGCATTTGGTAGTAAATTTCCACCCTTTTCTGGCCACTCAAAAAAACAAATAGATTGCCCATCACAATAATCCCGAATTCCCAATGATTCAAGTTCCTCCGAATCATTTAATCGATATAAATCAAAGTGATAAACAACGTGACTATCGATTGAGTATGGCTCAACAATTGTATAGGTAGGGCTTTTTACATTACCTACAAAACCAAGCTTATTGAGTGCGCCACGAACCAATGTTGTTTTCCCCGTACCGAGTTCGCCCTTTAGATAAATTACCTCACCACCTTGCAGGCAGGATGCAACTTTTGCACCTATTGCTGTAGTTTCAGTTTCATTTTTAAGCGGTATTATCATTACGTGTTTGAAAAGTACAAGTCGGGGTTTGAAAGTTCACGTAGATAAGGCATTAGATCTGTCGCTATCATCCCACGCTCTCCCCCATCAAATACTGCCATATCTGCAGCACGAGCATGCATCAAAACCCCTATCTGTGTTGCGCTCTCAATATCAACACCCTGTGCAACTAAACCGGCTATCACACCAGTTAATACATCGCCCATACCGCCCGTTGACATGCCAGGATTACCTTCACTACAAACATACAAATTACCCTCCAAATCAGTCACAACGCTGCCAGCCCCTTTCAAAACAACAGGTCCATGATATTTTTCATGTAAGTCTCTTGCCGATTGAAATCGATCTGATTGAATTGTGGTCACATCCGTTTTTAAAAGTCGCGCGGCCTCACCAGGGTGTGGTGTAATTACCCAATTTGGGGACGATTGTTCTTCTTCTGCTAATAAATTAAGTGCATCAGCATCGATAATAATGGGTAAGTCTGATTCAAGTATGCGTGCAAATAATAATTTGGCCCATTCTGATTGGCCAAGACCCGGACCAATCGCAATGACAGTCGCGCGTTTAATTAATGGCATTAACTCATCGAGCGTTTCAACGCCGTGACTCATAACCTCAGGTACTGTGATGCTAAGTTGAGCTGCATGAGATTTTCGAGTTGCTACACTTACTAAACCTGACCCTACCCGCATGGCAGCCTCTGCGGCCATGTGTGCAGCACCAAGATAACCTTCATCACCACCAATAAGTAACACGTGGCCAAAATTTCCTTTATGTGCATTTCGTTTTCGTGCTGGTATATTTTGATAATATTCAAGGTCATTATATTTAGCTAAGTAACAGTGATTATCCTCCTCGAGCTCAAAGTAACTTTTACTAGGAATATCAAGTCTATCAAATTCAATCTGGCCAGAATATTCGCGACCATCATGCGTAAACATTCCTCTCTTATGACCCATAAAGGTTGCGGTAACATTAGCATTTACTGCCACGCCCATTATGTTACCGGTGTCTGCATTAAGGCCTGAGGGGATATCAATAGATAAGACTCCTTCATACTCATTTGATATCCCTTCACCTACTAACATGTTGTGGTTGTTTAAAACCTCTATTGTATGAACTAAATTTTCATCGTTTATATCGCGTGTTAATCCAGTGCCAAAAATTGCATCGACATAAACTGAAGTTGAGCTTGGATTTTTTTTTCTAAGGTCACTGTGATCCCAGATTTCTACTTTTTCTTTGTCGTATTTCATGGTCACTAAATCTTGATAAGCCGTTTTGGCATCGCCCTCTAACTTCTCAGGGTTAAAGCAATTAATGACAATAACTTCACGGTCGTATTTATCATCCTCGATAGCCAGTTTTGCTAAAACATAACCGTCACCCGCATTATTCCCACGTCCACAAAACACATAAATACTAAAAGTCTTTGAAAAATATTTGTTTAGTATGTTGTATGCAAAGGATCCCGCGCGTTGCATTAATTCATAACCAGAAATACCAAATTTCTCAATAACAATACGATCTAGTTCTCTCACCTGCGCAGCTGAATATAAGTAATGACCCTTATGCATATTTAAATGTTAAAAAAATGTTCGCGATAGAATTTTAATTCGTTAATGGAATCTCGAATATCTTCAAGAGCAAGATGTTTGCTTTCTTTACTATACTCTTCTTTTTCTGGTGCCCAATGTTTTACCAGTTCCTTCACAGTGCTTACATCAAGATTTCGGTACATAAAGTATTGTTCGAGTGTGGACATTAACCGATGCATAAATCGCCGGTCCTGACAAATACCGCTTCCACACATTGGTGATTTCCCCTTTGGCACGAACTTTTCGACAAACTCTAATGTCAAACTCTCAGCTTTGGCGACATCGTGGGGACTATTTTTGACCCTCTCGACTAAACCAGACTTGTTATGTTGGCGCGTATTCCACTCGTCCATTTTATTTAATATGGAATCGGATTGATGGATTGCTACAACAGGGCCTTCTTCTAGAATATTTAATTGGGAATCAGTGATGATTGTTGCGATTTCAATAATGAAATCATTGTCTGTATCCAGACCGGTCATTTCCAAATCGACCCAGATTAGGTTATTTTCTGATTGCGTCATATTAGGTCCACTTTTATCATTACAGTAATTATTTTAACCTTTATTTGCTTATTATGAACATGATTAATAGCTTACAATAGTTCTAAACTTATTTGGGAGATAATAGAGCGTGAATTTTTTTACTTATATATTTTTATTTAGCCTTTTTGCAGGTATTTTCGTCCAGTGGTTTCTTGTACAAAAACATATCAGTTGTGTGCGCTCAAATCGCAATAACGTCCCCGAGGCGTTTAACGATAAAATTTCCCTAGAAGCCCATCAAAAAGCTGCGGATTATACAGAAGCAAAAGTTAAAACAGGGTTATTTGAATTAATTATAGGTTCCACCTTACTTTTATTGTGGACGCTAGCCGGCGGTCTTCAGTTTCTCGATAATTGGTTACGAACATTTGGGATGTCTGAGATTTTGACCGGAACTGCATTGATATTGAGTGTTTTTGCAATCATGGCAATTCTGGAACTACCATTATCATTATTTAAAATATTTAAAATAGAACAATCTTTTGGTTTCAACAAAATGACACCAAAAATATTCTTCGTTGATCTTTTGAAAAATACAATAGTTGGCTTTCTTATAGGTGCTCCACTTTTACTATTTGTTTTGTGGATTATGGAAAACAGTGGAACATACTGGTGGGTTTATGTTTGGTTCACTTGGCTGACCTTTAGTTTATTAATGATGTGGGTATATCCTGCCTTTATCGCACCCATATTTAATAAATTCAGAACATTAGAAAATGACGAACTAAAAACACGTATTGAAAATTTGCTGGCACGTAATGGATTTAAGAGTAATGGTATCTTTGTTATGGATGGCTCAACCAGATCAACACATGGTAATGCATATTTTACTGGTCTTGGGGCAAATAAAAGAATTGTATTCTTTGACACATTGATTAATGAGCTTAGTTTTGATGAAATTGAGGCCGTGCTTGCTCATGAGCTGGGGCACTTTAAGTGTAATCATATCCGTAAAAGAATTTTGTTATTAGCTACAATTTTTTTTATTGGTTTAGTAGTCCTTGGTTGGCTCATTAATCAAGCATGGTTCTATAACGGTCTTGGTATTGATCAAATGTCGACTTATATAGCGTTATTACTGTTTGTTATGATTTCCCCCGCATTTACTTTTTTTATGCAACCTCTATTTTCATTTATTTCTCGTCAGCATGAATTCGAAGCAGATGATTTTGCGGCAGGTCAGGCTCAAACGGAAAATTTAATTACTGCATTGGTTAATCTTTATCGTGAAAACGCAAATACCCTAACCCCTGATCCACTTTACTCTGCATTTCATGATTCACACCCACCAGCACCTATTAGAATTGCACATCTGAAAAATAAATTTTCATGAAAAAAATATATGAACTTATTGTTTGCGTGATAATAATCCCTTTTTTTTTGACACCCGTTTTAGCTATTGATCTGGAAAATGGGAAAACACTGCATGATGAGAATTGTTTACGTTGTCATAATGAATCGAAATATATAAGGGAAGATAGAATGATAAAAAATTTTCAACAACTGCATGAACGCATTAAGCAATGTGAATTAATGGCAGAACTAACTTGGTTTGATGAAGAAATTGATGATGTAGCGGCTTACCTTAATGACCAGTTTTATTATTTTAATTTAGAAAAATAATAACCCTATATAACCTTTCTATCATCAAGGGCATGCACGATGGTCATGCTATTAACAAATTCAAGTTCTCCCCCCATCGGTACACCATGCGCAATGCGTGATACTTTTAAACCATGAACTTTAACCATCTCGCTTATGTAATGTGCGGTTGCTTCACCTTCGACGGTAGTATTAGTAGCTAAAATTACTTCCTTCAAATCTTTATTGCCTAACAATGTTTCGAACTGATCAAGCCCAATATCATCCGGACCAATTCCGTCCAACGGTGACAAATGTCCCAGTAGAACAAAATAAATACCCCTGAAATTTGCCTCTTCAATTGCATCAACGTCTGATGGATTTTCAACAACACAAATAACACTATCGTCTCTTTTTTTATCTATACATATATGGCAAAACTCATTCTCAGTAAAGTTTCTGCAGCTTTTACAATTACCAATTCTTTCCATTGCATCTGCCATTAATTCAGAAAGATATTTGGCCCCATCGCGATCGCGCTGTAAAAGATAGTGCGCAATACGTTGGGCAGATTTTCTTCCTACACCAGGCATACAGCGTAATGCTTCCACTAATTTTTCTAATAAGGATTGTTCAATCACTGATAAATTCAATAAAAAATTAAAATGGAAGTTTCATACCTGCAGGTAAGCCAATATCTGATGTGACATTCGACATTCTCTCTTGTGTGATTTTTTCTACACGTCGATTTGCATCATTTATTGCAGCTGCTACTAAATCCTCGAACATTTCTTTATCATCCTTCATTAAGTTTTCATTGATTTCAACTCGATTTACCTCATGATTACCATTCATGATTACCTTAACCATACCTCCGCCAGATTGACCAATAACTTCTGTTTCTGAAAGCTCCTTCTTTGCTTTCTCCATATTAGCCTTCATCTCTTGGGCTTGTTTCATTATATTGTTAATACCACCTTTCATTGTTCTATTCCCTCATAAATAATAAATAAATTTTATTGTGGTTGTATTGAATCCTGATCTATTGTCGCATCAAATGTATCTTGTAATAATTTCACATCTGGGTCATTTTTTACCGCTTCTTTAGCAACATTTTTTAATTCTTGTTTAACTCTAGCACCAGCCGAAGATGGAGATTCATCATTAGACTCCTCAACAGTAATAATTAATTTAACTTCTGACCCGAATTTTTCTTTTATGGCTTCTGTAAGGCGTGCATTTAAATTTTGATTGAATATATGTTTTCGTGAGGGTGATAACGATAATTCGACTTTATTTTTATTTTGTGATTTTAAAGTACAATTTCGAGCAAGTTCATTTACCAATCCAACTAACTGCATTTCATTTATTATATTCTCCCAAGTACTACCTGAATGATTTCTAGATACAGTCTCTGATATTTCTTTTTGCTCTTTATTTTCAGTGGATGCGTTTTTTAAATCATCGCTTTTTTCTTTAAATGAATTAGTTATCTGTTTTTTTTTAGTTTCTTCTGTTGCGGCTGGATTAAATGCCAGCATACGAATCATGACCATTTCTAATCCAGATTTTGCATCTGGTGAAAAATAAAGATCTTTACGTCCCATTATCCCGATTTGGTAATAAAGTTGCGCTTCTTCTTTTTTCATTGCATGAGCAAATTTGACCAATGTCTTGTCTGATTTAAGTATATTTTTAGAATCTTCTGGTAACAATTGAATGACTGCTATCTTTTGCAGCAAACTCAATAACTCTGCTAACAACGCATCATAGTCTGGATTTTTTAATGCTATCGTTTCAATTGTATTTAAAAGTGACTCTGGATCTGAATTAATTAGTGACTGTATAAGACCATTCAAATCTTCGTTATCAACAGTACCTAATAGCATGCGTACTTCTGATTCTCTAAGTGTGCCATTACAGTATGCGATTGCTTGATCTAATAAGCTTAAAGCATCTCTCATGCTGCCAACAGCACTGCGTGAGATTAACTCTATTGATGATTTATCATATTCAATTTTTTCTATATTTAGAATCATTTCTAATTGTTTTGCAATTTGATCGCCAGTTAAGTGATTTAAATTAAACTGCAAACAACGTGATAAAATTGTAATTGGGATCTTTTTTGGCTCTGTTGTCGCGAGTAAAAATTTTACATGTGGTGGTGGTTCCTCAAGAGTCTTTAGTAATGCATTAAAACTATGATTAGAAAACATATGCATCTCATCAATTAGATAGACCTTATATCTGCCGCTTGTCGGCGAATATTGAACGTTATCCATTAAATCACGAGTTTCTTCAACCTTGGCGCGCGAAGCAGCATCTACTTCAATCAAATCAATAAATCGTCCCTCATCAACTGCAGTACAAGAATTGCATTTATCGCAAGGCTTTGAACTAACTCCTTGCTCACAATTTAAACATTTCGCTAAAATTCTTGCTAAGGTGGTCTTACCTACCCCTCGTGTACCAGTAAAAAGATATGCATGATGTAGACGATCTTGGTCCAACGCATTTGATAGTGCTTTTAAAACATGTGATTGGCCGACCATATCACCGAATGTTTTTGGTCGCCATTTACGGGCAAGTACCTGATAACTCATAGTAGAATTAAATCTTTGTTAAAATTGTTGTTTATTAAGCGATCATAATACATCAGGAATTGTTCTCGGCAAATATTAGCTAAATTAGTTTTTATATGGGCGGTGGCCCGTACCGTTCTTACCCCGGCACACATGTCCACTGCTGCCGCTGCTCCCTTCCGGGCCTGACGGAATTCACAATCTAATGTTGCGAGGAGTCCGGCACAAGCCACCTTAAATTAAACGTACTAAGTATAACAAAGGTAGGGGGTTCAATCATGGATGAAAAATATAAAAAAACCCGAAAGATTATAGTCTTTCGGGTTTTGGAATAAGTCAGTAATGAATTTATTTTGATGCAGTATCATCAAACTGTTCTTCTTCCGTAGAACCAGTTAAAGCTGTAACTGAAGATTGGCCTCCTTGTATTACAGTTGTAACATCATCAAAATAGCCAGCACCTACTTCCTGCTGGTGGCTAGCAAACGTATAACCTCGATCAACCGCTGCAAATTCAGGTTCTTGTACTTTTTCAATATACGCTGTCATTCCACGCTGAACATAATCATGAGTTAATTCAAACATGTTGTACCACATATTATGAATACCAGCCAATGTAATAAATTGATATTTATAACCCATTGCGCCAAGCTCTTTTTGAAATTTTGCAATATCTGAATCATTAAGATTTTTCTTCCAATTAAATGAAGGAGAACAATTATAAGCTAACAACTGATCAGGAAAATCTTTCTTAATTGCCTCAGCAAACTTTTTAGCTTCGTCCATATCAGGTACGGCTGTTTCACACCAGAGTAAATCAGCGTATGGAGCGTAAGCTAAACCACGAGAAATTGCCTGTCCTATCCCAGCTTTTGTTACATAAAAACCTTCAGAACTACGTTCGCCCGTAATAAAATCTTTATCATAATCGTCAATATCGGATGTTAACAATGCCGCTGCATTTGCGTCTGTACGTGCAAGAACAATTGTAGGGACACCCATTATATCTGCAGCTAATCGTGCCGCGGTTAACTTTTGAACTGCTTCTTGGGTAGGAACAAGAACCTTACCGCCCATATGCCCACATTTTTTCACTGATGCCAATTGATCTTCAAAATGAACACCGGCAGCACCAGCTTCAATCATATTTTTCATCAACTCAAAAGCATTGAGTACACCACCAAAGCCTGCTTCAGCATCAGCAACAATTGGAGCAAAAAAATCAATATTACCAGTATCTTTTGAGTACTGAATTTCATCCGCGCGTTTAAAAGCATTATTTATACGCGTTACCATTGTAGGCACCGAATCAACTGCATAGAGCGACTGATCTGGATACATGGTTTCAGATGTATTGCCATCTGCCGCAACCTGCCATCCAGAAAGATAAATTGCTTTAATACCGCCTTTGACTTGCTGGACTGCCTGTCCGCCAGTAACTGCTCCTAAACAATTTATATAATCTTCCTCGTTTACTAGTTTCCAGAGTTTTTCTGCTCCTCGTCGCGCAAGCGTATGCTCAATCTGCACAGAACCACGAAGCCTTACAACATCAGCGGCAGTATAATCACGCGTAACACCCTGCCAGCGCGCATTTTCCGTCCAATCCTGCTCAAGTTTCTTAATTTCTCCTTCTTTACTCATTACAAAAACTTCCTCCGTATATTAATTTTTTTATTATAATCAGTTAGTTAGAAGAATTATTAATATTAATAACAACCAACCAGACAATAAAAAGGCCGCATATCATGCCATTTGTTTTTAACCATGTGAACTCCTCGATGATAATTTAAGAGGGTATATTTCGAGGTATTGACATTAAATCTAAGGTAAATGGCAAAAAATCACTTAAATTACATACAAATAAAGTAAATTAGCAATTGATTGCATCATTAGTAATGTTTTATGTATTGTTATACCTTAAGAGGTGTCAACTTTTTTGTAACCAGAAAGTTTTAATGGGATTTTTTAAGTATTGAGGTTAATCAAGCGTATGTCGGAAAAGATAAATGAGTATTTTGATGATGAGTTGGCAATCCAGGAAGCCGAACCAACTACTAAACAACCCTCGCTTTACAAGGTAATTCTAGTTAACGATGATTTTACTCCGATGGAATTTGTTGTGCATATTTTAGAATTATTTTTTTCTGTTGATAGAGAAAATGCAACACGTATCATGCTAGAAGTTCATACGAGTGGAAAAGGAATTTGTGGGTTATTTACTCGTGAAATTGCAGAAACCAAAGTCTCTCTTGTGAATGATTATTCGCAAGAAAACCAACATCCTCTCCTCTGCGCAATGGAAAAGGCTTAAAAAGGATAAACATTATGCTTGATAAAGAATTAGAACAAACACTCAACAGTTTATTTGCGGAAGCAAGAGAGCAACGTTATGAATTTATGACAATAGAGCATTTATTATTTGCTTTACTAAATAATAATTCAGCAACAGCAGTTCTTAACGCTTGTGGCGCTAATCTTAATAGTTTGCATGATGATTTAATTAAGTTTATTCAGAAAAATTCAACAATTATTGACGATATTGATGAACGTGATACCCAACCAACAATTGGATTTCAAAGAGTGCTACAACGTGCAGTTTTTAATGTGCAATCATCAGGCAAACAAGAAGTAAGTGGCGCAAATGTTTTAGTTGCAATCTTTGGTGAACGTGAATCGCATGCGGTTTATTTCCTAAATAGTCAAAGTATTACAAAACTAGACATTACTAATTATATTTCTCATGGGATAGCAAATATAAACGAAGATAATGAAACTGATATTGATGAAATAGATGATGGGTCTTACCAAGATAAGCCAGATGCAAATTTACTTAACAGCTTCGCTGTTAATCTCAATGAGAAAGCTATTGAAGGCAAGATAGACCCATTGATAGGGAGGCAAATTGAAATTCAAAGAACAATCCAAGTTCTTTGCCGTCGTCGTAAAAATAATCCTCTATACGTAGGTGAAGCAGGAGTGGGTAAAACAGCGATTGCCGAAGGTTTGGCAAAATTAATTGTTGATGGTGAAGTCCCGGACATATTGATGGATGGTGTGATTTTCGCACTCGACCTAGGGGCCTTACTAGCTGGCACAAAATATCGAGGTGATTTCGAAAAAAGACTAAAAAGTGTAATTGCTGAGTTAAATAAACAGCCTAACTCAATACTATTTATTGATGAAATACATACAATCATAGGCGCGGGGGCAACTTCTGGTGGGGTCATGGATGCTTCCAATATTATTAAACCTATTTTAGCGTCCGGCGAATTAAAATGTATAGGCTCTACAACCTATCAAGAATATCGTGGTATTTTCGAGAAAGATCATGCTTTAGCAAGGCGTTTTCAGAAAATTGATATTGCCGAGCCCACAATTGATGAAACAGTAAAAATTCTAGAAGGATTAAAATCAAAATTTGAAGAGCACCATAAGATCAAATATACCCGTCAAGCTTTGAAAACTGCTGCGGAATTAACTGAGCGATATATTAATGATAGGCAATTACCAGATAAAGCAATAGATGTCATCGATGAAGCTGGAGCTGCGCAAAAATTATTGCCTGAATCAAAAAGAAAGAAAACTATTGGGGTAAGTGATATTGAAAATATTGTAGCAAAAATTGCACGTATCCCCCCAAAGACTGTTAGTAATAGTGATAAAGACGTTATTAAAAACCTTGAGCGTAATCTCAAAATGGTTGTCTTTGGTCAAGATGAAGCAATTAGTATGTTAAGTAATACTATTAAAATGTCACGTTCGGGATTGGGTAATACACAAAAACCAATCGGTAATTTTCTATTCGCAGGACCAACTGGTGTCGGAAAAACTGAAGTTACTAGACAACTTGCAATGCAAATGGGTGTTGAGTTAGTACGGTTTGATATGTCCGAATATATGGAGAGACATACTGTATCAAGATTAATCGGCGCCCCTCCCGGATATGTTGGATTTGACCAAGGCGGTTTACTTACGGATGCAATTAACAAAAAACCGCACTGTGTGCTTTTACTTGATGAAATAGAAAAAGCTAATCCCGATGTGTTTAATCTAATGTTACAAATTTTTGATCACGGCACATTAACCGATACCAATGGTCGAAAAACTGACTTTCGTAATGTTATTATCGTGATGACAACAAATGCTGGCGCAGATCGAATAAGTAGAGCTTCTGTTGGTTTTACTCCTCAGGATCACAGCAGCGACGCCACAGAAAGTATAAAGAAAATGTTCAACCCTGAATTTCGTAATCGTTTAGATGCAATAATTCATTTCAATCCCTTGGATAAAAAAACCATCTCGAATGTAGTAGGAAAATTCTTATTTGAACTTGAAACTCAGTTAGATGATAAAAAAGTAACAATTGAAATTACAGAAGATGCTCGTGAATGGTTGGCTGATAATGGTTATGATAAGGTAATGGGGGCCAGACCGATGTCACGTTTAATTCAGAAAGTAATTAAACGTCCACTTGCTGAGGAACTTCTATTTGGAAAACTTATGCATGGAGGTCACGTCGTCGCATCACTTGAAAATAATTCAATAAAAGTTGAAATTAAAGAAGAAGAATTAGAGCATACCTCATAGTTCTTTTATAAAAAAGTTTTTGATTTAGAAACTACAAATCCTTTTTAAACGTAATGTATTCATTAGAGTAAATGAGTAAAAAATTAAATAAACATAGTTCACGTATTACCGAACCAAAATCACAAGGTGCATCGCAAGCTATGCTCTATGATGCTGGCATGTCAGAAGAAGATATGCGTAAAGCACAAGTTGGTATATCAAGCGTCTGGTATGAAGGAAATACATGCAATATGCATTTACTGGATCTGGCCAAAAAGGTTAAAGATGGTGTAACTGCAGCCGGGCTAGTTGGAATGAGATTTAATACTATTGGTGTTAGTGATGGTATTTCAATGGGCACAGAAGGAATGAGCTTCTCTTTGCAATCGCGTGATTTAATTGCTGACTCAATTGAAACTGTAATGTCAGCTCAATGGTATGACGCAAATATTTCTATACCGGGGTGTGATAAAAATATGCCGGGGTGTTTAATCGCCATGGGAAGATTGAATCGGCCTTCACTAATGATATACGGTGGGACAATTAAGCCCGGACATCATGATAATGAAAAAATTGACATCATTTCTGCTTTTCAAAGCTATGGTGAGTTCATCTCTGGAAATATTGACGATAACAAACGATCGGATATCGTAAAAAAATCATGTCCTGGTGCAGGTGCGTGTGGCGGAATGTATACCGCAAATACAATGGCTTCTGCTATTGAAGCAATGGGCATGTCATTGCCTTATAGTTCTTCAACGCCAGCTGTCGATTTAGCTAAACAGGAAGAATGCTTTAATGCGGGTGAGGCAATCAAACGCCTATTAGAAAAAGATATCAAGCCAAGAGATATCATGACACGTGATGCGTTTGAAAATGCAATGGTATTAGTAATTATTCTTGGAGGTTCGACTAACGCAGTATTACATTTATTGGCAATGGCCCGCGCTGTAAATGTTGATCTAACAATTGATGATTTTCAATTAGTAAGTGACCGCACTCCATACGTTGCAGACTTAAAACCTAGTGGTCAACACGTCATGGAAGATCTTCATAAAATTGGCGGTACGCCTGCTGTCATGAAATTATTGCTCGAGAATAATTTAATTAATGGCAACTGTCTTACTGTTACAGGAAAAACAATAAAAGAAAACCTGAGTGACCTTCCCGGATTAACTGATGGGCAGAAAATAATTTTCCCGCTAGATAACCCAATTAAACCAAGCGGTCATATAAGAATTCTGAAAGGTAATCTCGCGCCCGGAGGATCTGTTGCAAAAATTACCGGTAAAGAAGGTGAAATATTTACAGGGCCTGCAAAAGTTTATGATTCGGAAGAGGCAATGCTATCTTCGTTAGAAAATAATGAAATAGTAAAAGGCGATGTCATTATCATTCGTTATGAAGGTCCAAAAGGAGGGCCGGGTATGCCAGAAATGCTAACGCCGACATCAGCTATTATTGGCGCCGGTCTTGGTAATGATGTGGCAATGATAACGGACGGGCGATTCTCTGGTGGTTCACATGGGTTTATTATTGGGCATGTCGTACCTGAAGCACAAGAAGGAGGCCCAATTGCAATCATTAAAAATGGAGACATAGTAACTATTAATGCCAAAACAAATAAAATTGAATTCAAAATCAGTGATAAAGAATTTGCGAATAGACAAAAAAATTGGGAAATGCCCCCATATAAAGCTAACCGAGGAACACTTTATAAATATATCAAAAATGTTAAAACTGCTTCTGACGGGTGTGTAACAGATGAATAATTAACCCATTGTTTGTTGGTATTTTTTATAATATTTAATTACTTTTTCAACATAATTTTTAGTTTCTCTGAAAGGAGGAACTGTATTGTCATATTTTTTAACAGCATTTTCACCAGCGTTATAAGCTGCTAATGCTAATCTTATATTATTATTAAACATTCTTAATAAATCACTAAGATAACGTGAGCCGCCATTTATACTCTCTGTTACGTCTCGACGATTAATAACGCCGTAACGTTTCGCCGTCTCAGGCATTAATTGCATCAAGCCAATGGCGCCAGCCCGAGAAACAGCATTTGGGTTATACCATGACTCAACGGTGATTATGGCATGCAATAATGCATAAGGTAATTTGTGTGTCTTTGCGATACTCCTGATTGTCGCATCATATCTTTTCTGATGCCCTACCCAGTCAAAGTTCTGTGGTTTCTTTTGTTCTACCCACCCTTTCCATGTTCTTACTAATTTTTTATAACCTTTATGTTCAGGTTTATCGGTGAAAATTACTCGCCCATATTTGTCGATATATCGATACACATCTGCATTACAGGGCAGTGATAGAAATGAAAGTAAAGTAAGAAAAAATAAAATAATTTTAGTATTTTTCATTTTATATATTAATTAAATTCAAAAATAATTATAGAAAATAAATAACCGTTTGTATGATGGCTAATGAAAAGAATGCTGCAATGAAATCATCAAGCATTATGCCAAAACCGCCCTTTACGTGACTATCAATCACTGAAATTGGCCAAGGCTTAAAAATATCAAAAACTCTAAATAAAATGAAGCCTATCAATATCCATAACCAATCTTTGGGCACCATGAACATAGTAACGAAGTAACCAACAATTTCATCCCATACAATAGAAGAATGATCATGAACATTTAAACTTTTGGCGGTATATTCACAACAAAAAATTCCACCTAAAAAAGCACAAATTATGATCGTAAGGTAAAGTTTCCAATCCATGTTAGGTAAGATAATAAATAGTAATACGCCAATCAAAGTACCCATAGTGCCGGGTATTCTAGGAACTAAACCACTACCAAACCCAAAAGAAAATAAGTGAATTGGGTTTAGTAGCATTTTTATCGGAGCTTGTATTTTAACTAATTTATCCATAAATTAAGCAGATTCAACTATTAACCTTAAAGAGTATAATTTATTAATCTACTCATTAACATAAATTAAGGATACGATTGTATAAATTACTATACTAAAAGTACTTCTATAAAAAACTATAGGGGAAAAATAAATGGCATTTTTAAAAACTATAATTATTTTTTTCGTGCTAACTCCATTACTAACTACTAAAAGTTATGCCATTGAGAATAATCTTCAAATATTAATTAATGATGTAATTAGTGGTAGTCATAGAGCGAAGACTAATAAGGAGCGGGATGTTTACCGTCACCCAAAACAAACTTTATTATTCTTTGGTATTAAAAAAAATATGACAGTACTCGAAATCCTGCCAGGTCTTGGTTGGTATACAGAGATACTTGCTCCTATATTAAAAGATGAAGGGAAATTAACAGTTGCTGGTTTTGGTAAGAATCATCCTATGGACTATCTTCGTAAATCACACATAAAATTTGTAGAACACCTCGGTAAAAATCAAAAACTTTACAAAAAAATTAAGCATGAAATTTTTAATGATAAAAATTATTATCTAAAAGGTATCGACCCTAACTCATATGATATGATTTTAACATTTAGAAATACCCACAATTGGATAAAAAATGGTGGAGTTGAAAATGTTTATCGCGCATTTCATCGCGTACTAAAGAAAGGTGGTATTCTAGGGGTTGTTCAACATCGTGCTCACAACAATGATAATCCAAATGAAAGTGCTAATGATGGTTATGTGCCTGAAAGTTATTTGATTAATTTGGCTGAAAGAATTGGGTTTAAGTTAGTTGAAAAATCTGAAATTAATGCCAATTTGAAAGATAATAAAAACCATCCCGAAGGTGTATGGACCTTACCGCCTACTCTGAGGCTTGGCGATACTAACATGGAAAAATATATTGAAATTGGTGAAAGTGACCGCATGACACTAAAGTTTATCAAACAATAATGAGAAAAATATACAGATTCTTTTTATTAGCTTTATTTGGCATGCTATCGACTCAGATAAATGCAGTTGTTACTACTCAAGATTGTAATAAACATGCCGAAGATGTCATGATTACGACAAGAGATAAAACTCAGTTACGTGATGAGCAATATATTCTCTTGAATAACATAATTATGAAATCATGCCTTAGTAATATAATGAAAACTAATAATACGATAGAAAATGATGAAAATAGGGACTGGTTTACTGAGAAAATATTATCGGGCGATACAAGCAAAAAAGACGGTAATAAAAGGCTAAAAAAATTAAAATAAATAGATATGCAGGAAATTTATAAAAAAATAAGAAATCATCCTGATTTTCTTAATCTTGTCAAAACACGAAAAAGAATTAGTTGGCTATTAACTACTATCATTATTTTCTGTTATTTCGCATTTATAATAATTATTGCTTTTGCTCCAAATATTTTTTCGCAAAAAATTTTTTCAGATAGCGTCATTACACTCGGTATTATTATTGGTCTTCTCATTATTTTATTAAGTATTTTACTTACTGGTGTTTATGTTTATATTGCTAACAAAAAGTTAGATGAAATCAATAATAAAGTTATTAAAAAAATAACTGCTAATTAAAATCTTATAATGAATTTTTCGCTATTATCTATTCTTTTCATCCTTACTTCATTTGGTGTATATGCTAATGATAGTCAGCCTGTTAATCCAAGTGAAATAAATATCACTGCTGTAGTTATGTTTATTATTTTTATCTCCATCACACTAGGAATCACCTATTGGGCAGCTAAAAAAACACGATCGGCAAGTGATTTTTATACGGCCGGAGGAAGTATTAGTGGCTTACAAAATGGATTAGCCATTGCCGGTGATTACATGTCAGCAGCATCTTTTTTGGGTATTTCTGGTTTAGTTTTTGCGAGTGGCTTTGATGGATTAATTTACTCAATTGGCTTTTTAGTGGGCTGGCCTGTTATTTTATTTTTATTAGCAGAACGGTTAAGAAACCTCGGTAAATATACTTTTACAGACGCAGTTTCATTTCGTTTACAAGCTATGCCTATTCGTTCATTAGCCGCGTGCGGAACACTTGCTGTTGTTATTCTTTATTTAATTGCACAAATGGTTGGTGCGGGTAAATTAATTCAAATTTTATTTGGTTTACCTTACTCGGTAGCAGTTTTGATTGTTGGTTTATTGATGATTTGTTATGTTACTTTCGGTGGTATGCTAGCAACTACCTGGGTACAAACAATTAAGGCAATTTTATTATTATTCGGCGCTACTTTTTTAGCGCTAGCAGTGTTAAACCAATTTGAATTCTCATTTAATGCATTATTCACAGAAGCCATCTCAAACCATCGTTTAGGAGAAGCTATTATGTCCCCCGGCGGTTTAATTAGTGATCCAGTATCTGCAATATCACTGGGACTTGCGCTAATGTTTGGAACTGCTGGCCTACCTCATATTTTGATGCGTTTTTTTACAGTAAAGGATGCTAAGCAGGCGCGTAGCTCCGTATTCTTTGCAACTAGTTTCATTGGTTATTTCTATATACTAACGTTTGTGATTGGTTTTGGTGCAATTGTTATGCTTACAAATAATCCTGCCTTCTTGGATGGAGTGGGTAATATTTTAGGTGGTAATAATATGGCTGCAGTTCACCTATCAAAGGCTGTTGGGGGTGACGTGTTCCTGGGTTTTATTTCAGCAGTAGCATTCGCAACAATATTAGCAGTGGTTTCTGGGCTGACGCTAGCGGGTGCTTCGGCTATTTCTCATGACCTTTACGCTAGTCTTTTTTGTCATGGCAAAGCCCAAGAAAAGAGAGAGGTTATGGTTTCACGTATTAGCACCATTATGCTGGGAGTAGTGGCTATTCTTCTAGGTATAACATTTGAAAAACAAAATGTTGCTTATATGGTTGGTCTTGCTTTTGCTATCGCTGCCAGCGTTAATTTTCCTATTCTCTTTTTTTCCATGTATTGGTCTAGACTTACCACCCGAGGTGCTTTTATTGGTGGGGCAGCAGGATTACTTACCGCGATACTATGCGTCCTATTTGGGCCTATCGTTTGGGTTGATATTTTAGGAAACACCAAAGCGATATTCCCCTACAAATATCCAGCTCTATTCTCAATGAGTATCGCATTTGTCACTATTATAATAATCTCGTATTTAGATAAAAGTCCGCGAGCAAAAGAAGAAATGGTAGCTTTTGATGATCAGTTTGTCCGGGCTCAAACAGGACTTGGTGCAGAGGGAGTAGTAATACACTAAATTGATATTTTATATATCAAGGTTATAAATAATGGAAAACATAAATAATTTTGCCAAACGCCTACGTTCAAAAGAAATATTGATGGGGACTTTAGTAAGCTTACCATCACCAGAAGTTTGTGAATTACTTGCGAGTGTTGGCTATGATTGGTTGTTTATTGATGCTGAACACGGGGCATTCAATCCGCAACAAGCACAAACGATGTTGCAAGCTGCTGCCCCTACACCATGCTTAATCCGTATTCCAACTGGTGAAACAATCTGGATTAAAAAGGCACTTGATATTGGGGCAGCTGGCGTCATTGTTCCGCAAGTACATAATGCAGTCCAAGCAAAAAAAATTATTAGCGATTGTAAATACTCGCCTGATGGAAATAGAGGAGTTGGAATTGGTCGTGCTCATAAATATGGCATTGATTTTGAGCGTTATTTGAAAAACGCAAATGAGGAAACCGCTGTTATATTGCAAGCTGAAAGTTCTGAAGCAGTTAACAATATTGCTGAAATAGTAAAATTAGAAGGTGTGGACGCAATACTAATCGGACCCTATGATTTATCGGCTAGTTTAGGAAAACCTGGAGAGATAGACCACCCTATTGTCCAGTCTGCCATCAAAGAAATCATTGAAGCCTGTCAAAATGCAAAAATAAGCATGGGTATATTCGGGGTTAGCGCAGAGGCTGTTTCACCTTATAAAGAAAAAGGATTTAGTCTATTAACAGTCGGTACTGACACAGCGTTCTTGATTGACTCGGCAAAGATAATGCTTTCCAGAATGAATAATTAGAAAGTGTATAAAACCTGCCCTAAATGTAAATATATACGACAACCAACTGATAATATCGATCCTGATATATGTCCTGATTGCGGTATACATTTTTCGAAATGGATGAAACAACAATTTTCACCAAAAAAAGAAGAGTCTAAGAAATATAGGAACCCTGATACCTCAAAAACAAAAAAAATTATTGGTTCATATTTATTTTATACTGAAGAAAAAGTTAATCCGTTTGTATTTTTTGGTCGTATTTTAGTTTTTATAGGTCTTCTTATTTGGGGATTACATTTTATAAATGTTGATTTTACAAAACATGCTCATCTAATCATGAATTCATATATGCACATAATTAATTTAGTTTTTCATGAAGCTGGGCATGTGATTTTTAGGCCGTTTGGTTGGTTTATAACGATACTTGGGGGGACATTAGGGCAATTACTAATGCCAACTATTGTAATGCTTACATTTCTCATTAAAAATAGAAATAATTTTGGTGCATCCGTTGGCTTATGGTGGCTAGGACAAAGTTTTATAGATTGTGCTCCTTATATTGATGATGCAGCAAAGATGCAACTACAGTTGGTTGGTGGTGGTACTGGCTGGGAAAGAATGGGCAGTCATGACTGGAATAACATGCTAATCGAAATTGGCGAACTTGATTCTCACCGAGAAATTGCAACAACATTCGATACTATTGGTACTCTGATAATTTTACTTGCCTTATTCTGGAGTGCTTATTTACTTTTTAAACAATTTAAAAAAATAGATTCAATATAATTATTTAAAATAATTCAATATTATTTTTATATTTAATTTTCTGAAGTTAGTAATTTTAACTTTTCAATTATCTCTTTACTATGGCTGCTTGGATCTACTTTTCTATAGATCATTGCAATTTTACCAATTGGCGAGATGATAAAGCTGTGGCGTTTTGCCATTTTAAACGGGCCAACTCTAAATGCAGAACCATATGACTGGGCTACCACTGCATCCTTATCAGATAGTAAGGGGAAAGGAAGACTGTATTTCTTGGTAAATTTTCTATGACTTTTTATATCATCAGTACTTATCCCGACTATTTTCGTTTTTAGTTCGCGAATTTTATAAATATCATCCCTAAAGGAACATGCTTCTGTTGTGCACCCGGGGGTATCATCTTTCGGGTAGAAGTAAAGAACTAACCATTGACCATTGTAATCACTTAACCTATGTAAATTACCATCTTGATCAAACAATTCAAAATCTGGGGCAGGATCATTTAATGATAATTCAGCTTTCAGACCAAATGAAAATATCATAAGCATTATGAATGACTGTAATTTGAAGAAATTTTTTATTTTCACTATAAATAATGATACTAGCTATAATGTTTGACAGATGGCAGTTTAATATTTTTGGTGATGTAAGGTAAAACTATATCTTTTTAAATTTTGCCTGGATTTTAAAAAAAATTAAAAACTGAAAGAAATTTATGTTTTGTTTTTTTTCTACTTACTAATGTTTTTGAGCGCTAACTTGAAAATCAGCTTGAATACTTATTAACTCGTCAAAAAGTTTTAGTTGCTTTAATAATTGTTCTGTAGATGGGTCATTCTTTCGAAGGCACTCTTCGGCATACTCATAAATAGCGCTCTCTAGTGGTAGAGGTTTAGTCTGCTCGATCGTATCTTTCATGGTGGGGAGAAAAATCCACTGTAGCCATTGTTCAAATTTTAATGTATCCATACAAAAAGGAATCGAGCTTTTTAGGTCAATGTTATTGGGTTTATATTCGTCCCATTTGCCATGGGTGCGCAAACTTGCTTCGACCTCAAGCAAAACGTCAGCGATTCTATTAGGGATATCATGCATTTGAGGATTATACGGAGTATTTCCTCTTCTCGGTAGCACTGGATTTTTTGTATTTTGCCTCAATTTTGTCAATATTCTGTCGTCTTTATGGTGTTTTCATACCCATATTTACATTCAATTTCACATAATCAGTAATTCTGGTTTATACTCCGCCGCCTGAACGAATTCTTGACATAAATACGCTAATAGCGATTGGTTTAACTAAACTTATACGAGTAGGAAAAATGACTGACTTAACAAATTACAGAAATATAGGGATCTTTGCTCACGTCGATGCAGGAAAGACCACGACATCGGAACGTATATTAAAGCTAACCGGAAAAATACATAAAACCGGTGAAGTTCATGACGGTGAAGCCACAACAGATTTTATGGAACAAGAGCAAGAAAGAGGAATTACTATTCAGTCTGCTGCAACGAGCTGTTTTTGGAATGACCACCGATTAAATATTATCGATACCCCAGGACACGTTGACTTCACAATTGAAGTTTATCGATCACTAAAAGTGCTAGATGGTGGGGTTGGTGTTTTCTGTGGTTCTGGCGGCGTTGAACCGCAGTCTGAAACAAATTGGCGCTATGCGAATGACTCAGAGGTAGCTCGTATCATTTTTGTTAATAAACTTGATCGTACTGGGGCTGATTTTTATCGTGTGGTTAAACAAATTGAAGATGTTCTTGGCGCAAATCCGCTAGTCATGGCGCTGCCTATTGGTATTGAAGATAATTTCGTTGGCGCAGTTGACCTGCTTACTCGTAAAGCTTGGGTTTGGAATGATCCCAATGATCCAGAAAAATATGAAATTGAAGATGCGCCTGAGGACATGGCTGATATTATTGAAGAATGGCGTGAAAAATTAATTGAAACTGTTGTTGAACAAGATGATGTAGTTATGGAAAAATATTTAGAAGGTGAAGAACTTAGTATTGATGAAATAAAGTCTTGTATACGTAAAGGCACAATTAATCTTACATTCTTCCCAACCTATTGTGGTTCAGCATTTAAAAATAAATGCGTACAAATGATTCTTAACGCCGTTGTTGATTATTTGCCCGACCCCACTGAAGTCAAACCGCAGCCTGAAGTGGATTTAGAAGGAAATGAATCTGGGGGATATGCGGTAGTTGACCCTAACAAACCGTTACGAGCTCTGGCATTTAAAATCATGGATGACCGTTATGGTGCGCTTACATTTATTCGTATTTATTCCGGAAAAATTGAAAAAGGCATGACAGTACTAAATACATTTACCGGAAAGAATGAACGTATCGGACGTCTTGTGGAAATGCATGCCGATGAACGTATAGAACTTGATACTGCACAAGCAGGAGACATCATTGCTGCTATTGGATTAAAAAATGTTCAAACCGGACATACTTTATGCTGTCCAGATAAACCGGCAACTTTAGAACCTATGGTATTCCCTGACCCGGTTATTTCAATTGCTGTTGCACCTATTGATAAAGGTGCATCAGAGAAACTGGGTATAGCTATCGGGAAAATGATAAAAGAAGACCCTTCTTTTAGAGTTGAAACCGACCAAGATAGCGGTGAAACCATTTTAAAAGGTATGGGTGAGCTCCATCTTGATATTAAAGTAGATATTTTAAAACGCACGCATAGTGTTGAAGTAGAGGTTGGTAGCCCGCAAGTTGCGTATCGTGAAACAGTGACAAAACGTGTTGAAGATTCATATACACATAAAAAACAATCGGGTGGTTCAGGGCAATACGGTAAAATTGACTACATTATTGAACCTGGTGAAGCTGGTAGTGGTTTTGTTTTTGAATCAAAAGTCACAGGGGGTAATGTTCCTAAAGAATTTTGGCCGGCTGTTGAAGGTGGTTTTAAAAAGAGTATGGATAAGGGGGTTTTAGCGGGCTATCCCTGCCTTGATTTTAAAGTAACATTATTTGATGGCGCCTTTCATGCAGTTGATTCATCAGCCATTGCATTTGAACTCGCATCTGCCGCCGCATACAGACAATCCATGCCAAAGGCCGGACCCCAACTCATGGAGCCTATCATGAAAGTTGACGTATTTTCTCCTGAAGATAATGTTGGTGATGTAATCGGTGATTTAAATCGTCGTCGTAGCATCATCAAATCGCAAGAAGTAAATCCAACTGGTGTTCGTGTAAAAGCCGAAAGTCCATTAAGCGAAATGTTTGGTTATATTGGTGCATTGCGTACGATGACCTCTGGTCGTGGTCAATTCTCAATGGAATTTTTAAACTATAGCCCTTGCCCTAAAAATGTTGCCGAAGAAGTTATTGCTGAAACGTTGGCGCGAGAAGAAGCTAAGAAAAAATAAATTAGTAAGATATTAAATACTTTATGCATAATTTATATGCGTAAAAAATTATCCTGCTTTTCTGGAGGCACTTTTTCTTTCGTGCTCTTTTAAATATTTCTTTCTTATGCGAATTGATTTTGGCGATACCTCAACTAATTCATCATCATCAATAAATTCTAGAGCTTGCTCTAAACTCATCCTAATTGGTGGAGTTAAAATAATATTCTCATCAGTTCCTGATGCACGTACATTAGTTAATTGTTTTCCTTTTAGGGGGTTGACAACTAAATCATTATCTCGTGAATGAATGCCAATAATCATTCCTTCATATGTATCATCGCCATGGTCTACAAATAATTTCCCACGCTCCTGTAGATTAAATAACGAATAACCTGCTGCCTTCCCTTGTCCATTTGAAATCAAAACTCCATTACTTCTCTGCCCAATACTTACTGCAACGTATGGCCCGTAATGATTAAAAACGTTATACAATAATCCAGTACCAGATGTGAGTGTTAGAAATTCGCTACGAAACCCAATCAAACCGCGCGCAGGGATAATATACTCAAGACGAACTCTGCCTTTTCCATCAGGATCGATATTTTTTATATCTCCCCGCCGTTCGCCTAATTTCTCCATTATTGCGCCTTGATGTATCGCTTCGATATCAATTGTGAGCTGTTCATACGGTTCTTCTTTATGATCCCCCATGTCATGTATGATCACTTGTGGACGCCCTACAGCAAGCTCAAAACCCTCGCGACGCATTGTTTCTATTAAAACAGATAAATGTAATTCACCACGGCCAGAGACACGGTATTTATCAGCCTCCTTAGTTGCCTCTACTTTTAATGCAACATTATGTTTTAGTTCTTGTTGTAAACGATCCCAGATATTACGACTAGTGATATATCTGCCATCTTTCCCGGCAAAAGGGGATGTATTGGGCTGAAATGTCATGCTAATTGTTGGTTCATCAACAGTTAAAGCTGGCAGAGCTTCCGTATTATCTGGATCGCAAATTGTATCTGAAATATTTAATGGTTCGATGCCCGCGATTGCAACGATATCACCAGCTGACACAGATTTAACTTCAATCCGTTCAAGCCCTAGAAAACTGTATACCTGAAGCACCTTTCCTTTCCGTGTATCACCTTGGTGATTTATCAAGGTAACTTGCATATTATTCTTGATAGTGCCTCGATTTATTCTTCCTACACCAATAATACCCACATAACTATTGTAATCGAGCGTTGAAATCTGCAACTGTAATGGGCCATGCGCATCAACATCTGGAGCATCAACATGAGATACTATTGTTTCAAACAAACAAGACATATCGCCCTCAGAAACATCATGATCAAGTCCGGCGTAGCCAAGAAGCGCTGATGTATATACAACTGGGAAATCGAGCTGTTCGTTGGTTGCCCCTAATTTATCAAAAAGATCGAAGGTTTGATCCAATACCCAATCTGGCCGAGCGCCATCTCGATCAATTTTATTTATAACAACAATTGGATTGAATCCCATCGCGAATGCTTTCTGTGTTACAAATCGAGTTTGTGGCATAGGTCCATCTACAGCATCAACCAATAGTAAAACTGAATCCACCATCGATAGGACCCGTTCAACTTCTCCCCCAAAATCAGCATGACCAGGTGTATCAACAATGTTGACACAATAATCGTTCCATCTTATCGCGGTATTCTTTGAAAGAATTGTAATACCACGTTCTTTTTCCAAATCATTAGAATCCATAATACGTTCTGTCGGAATTGAACGTTCATCAAAAATGCCGGATTGTTGTAACAATTTATCAACCAAAGTTGTTTTGCCATGATCAACATGCGCAATAATGGCTATGTTACGAAGGTTTTTACTCATCTGCCTAATGCCTCGTGAAAAAATCGGGCATTATACAGATAGATTTAATATATTGAACGCTTCTTCGCAGAATTACTTTAAATAGTTATTTAATAATAAATTGACTGTATAACGAACACCAAAACCAGTTGTATTCGTAGGTATGTGGGCTAAACCACCTTTCTTACTGCTGCTAGATAAATCAATATGAATCCATGGAACGTCATGCTTAATAAAACGCTGTAGAAATCTTGAAGCTAAAATATGGTCAACACCGCTTTCCTGTGAGCATTGCTTTATATCAGCAATATCACTTTTCAGCATTTGATCAAAATCCTCGTCTAAAGGAAAAGGCCAGACACGCTCTCCGGAATCCTCGCCCGCCTTAATTAAATTTAAATGCCATTTATTTTTATTAGTAAAAATTCCACTATACGATGTACCAATTGAATACATACATGCCCCAGTTAGTGTGGCGTAGTCAATAATCAAGGAAGGTTTTTCTTTTGATGCTAATGCTAATGTATCTGCCAGCACCATTCGACCTTCTGCATCGGTGTGCACAACCTCAATCGTTGTGCCGTCTGATGCGCTAACAACATCATTAGGTTTATAGGCTTTTGGTCCAATATGATTCATGGCTAAAGCCATCCAGCATTCAACTGGATACTTAAAGTTAAGTTTGGTTAGTGCCAACAATGTGCCTAGAGCAACTGCGCTGCCCTGCATATCCTCATGCATACCAAACATATAATTTGCTGGCTTAAGGTTGGTGCCGCCGGTGTCATAGCAAATACCTTTACCAACCAAAAATACTTTCTTCGTTTTTGTTGTTGCTTTTGGTGTGTAGCGTAAACGTACAATACCAGCGTCAGCTTTTGGACTACCTTGTGATACAGCAAGGAAAGCGCCTGCTTTTTTCTGTTTTAATACTGTTTCAGTATAAAACTCCACTTTCCATTTATTCTCTCTGGCAACTTTTTTAATTTTTTTAAGGTAATCCGTTGGTGTGAGTTTATTCGAAGGCAACATACTTAGGCTACGAGTTAATGCATTGCCCTCTGCAATAGCAAAACTCCGTTTAAAACCATGTCTAGCATAAAAACCAAAGAGAATTAATTTTGTTAAGGATGATATCGTCTGCTTTTTACTTTTAAAGTCCGGCATTGTCGCCGATGCTGCCAAAACAGCTGAAATAATTGCTTCTGCAATTCTTTCTGATTCTTTCTTACTAAATCCCGAAACAAGCAATCCTATCTTTTTTGGTTTTAATGATGTTTGAACTGCAGATAGTTTTCTTGTAAGTGTTAATAAATCAAAACTGCTAATAACTGAACGAACCATAGTAAAACTAACATGACTTGAATTCTTATTAGGTAGGTCAATAACAACTGGAATGGGGCTTTCACTATTATGTGCGATTTGCTTATAACGATTTGATATCTGTTCTTGGTATGGAAACTTTCTTTTTAATGGGCTTGAAAAAACCATTATCCAATTGGCGATACTATCAACTTCCTGATTTGTGGGAGCTAGGTTATGTTGTTCTAATGTAATTGGCATGTTGTTCATTTTTCCTTATCAAAAAGAGAGGAATATTATTATATCTGACATTGAAAATGCTAATGAATTCAGTATATCGCGTTAAACGGTGCTTTTATTTGATATGAATCTAAACTAACATCTGGATTAATAATAATACCAGTTTGTTTGTATATAGGTCGTTTCTAATAAAAATAACATAGGATGCTGGTTTTTATGTCAAAAGATTCTGATCCACAGGAAACGCAGGAATGGTTAGAAGCGTTAGATTCAATGTTGACTCACGAGGGTATTGAGCGGGGTCATTTCATTCTTGAAAAACTCATTGCCAGAGCTCGTAAGTCAGGAGCCTATCTTCCTTATTCAGCTAATACCGCTTATTTAAATACCATCCCACCTTCACGTGAAGAAAAGTCTCCGGGTGATGCAGGACTTGAATGGCGTATTCGTTCATTGGTGCGCTGGAACGCGATGGCAATGGTGGTCAGAGCTAACCAAAGAAATAGCGAGCTTGGCGGTCATATTGCTAGTTTTGCCTCCTCAGCTACTTTGTATGATGTCGGTTTCAATCATTTTTTTCATGCTCCGGATAAAGATCATGGCGGGGACCTTGTTTTTGTGCAGGGACACTCGGCGCCTGGAATTTATGCTCGCGCTTTTTTAACGGATCGTATCAGCGAAGAACAAATGATGAATTTTAGACAAGAAGTTGATGGTAATGGACTGTCTTCTTATCCCCATCCTTGGTTAATGCCAGACTATTGGCAATTTCCAACTGTTTCGATGGGGCTTGGTCCTTTAATGGCTATTTATCAAGCGCGCTTTATGCGTTATTTAGAAAATAGAGAAATGATAAAAGATACCAATCGAAAAGTTTGGGCATTTATGGGTGATGGTGAAATGGATGAGCCCGAGTCGCTTGGTGCAATTGGTCTCGCTGCAAGAGAAAAATTAGATAATCTAATTTTTGTGATTAATTGAAATTTACAAAGATTGGATGGCCCTGTTCGTGGTAATAGTAAAATTATTCAAGAACTCGAAGGCACTTTTCGTGGTGCTGGCTGGAATGTCATTAAAGTTATCTGGGGTTCTTATTGGGATCCTTTAATTGCTCGAGATACATCCGGTCTTTTATATAAGCGCATGGAAGAATGTGTTGATGGTGAGTACCAAGCCTATAAAGCTAAAGATGGTGCTTATGTTCGTGAACATTTCTTTGGTAAATATCCTGAATTAAAAGAGATGGTAGCAAACATGTCAGATGAAGATATTTGGCGTTTAAATCGTGGCGGACATGATCCTCATAAAGTTTATGCAGCTTATCATGCCGCAATTAATCATAACGGACAGCCAACTGTAATACTGGCTAAAACTGTTAAAGGTTATGGTATGGGGGAAGCAGGAGAAGGCCAGAACTTTACTCACCAACAAAAGAAGATGGGTGAAGATTCACTTAAGCACTTTCGAGATCGTTTTAGTATCCCAATTACTGATGAAGAGATAAAAGACGCGCCATTCTATAAACCAGATAAAGATAGCGAGGAAATAAAATATTTAAAAGAAAGACGAGTAGAGCTTGGTGGTTATTTTTTTAATAAACGTAAAGCACCGCCAAAACTCAAAATACCAGAAATTCATATTCACAAGAAATTACTTGAAGGCACTGGGGATAGAGAAATATCAACAACTATGGCCTTTGTTCGTATCCTTAATGGATTGTTGAAAGATAAAAAAATTGGAGGGCACATCGTACCAATTGTTCCTGACGAAGCACGAACATTTGGAATGGAAGGAATGTTTCGGCAATACGGAATTTACTCGGCAGTAGGTCAATTATATGAACCCGTAGACTCAGCACAAGTCATGTACTATCGAGAAGATATAAAAGGGCAAATACTCGAAGAAGGTATTAATGAAGCTGGTGGTTATTCATCGTGGATTGCGGGCGCAACTGCATGGCGAAACCATAGCATCCACATGATTCCTTTCTTCGTCTATTACTCAATGTTTGGTTTTCAACGAATTGGTGATCTGGCTTGGGCATCGGGTGATATGCGCTCTCGTGGTTTCTTGATTGGTGGCACCGCGGGCAGAACAACGCTTGCAGGCGAAGGCTTGCAACATCAAGATGGTCACAGTCATTTGTTTTCATCAACAATACCCAATTGTATTTCCTATGATCCAACATTTGCATACGAACTTGCAGTAATCATACAAAATGGGATGCACCGTATGTATAACCAGAACGAAGATTTGTTCTACTACATTACTGTAATGAATGAGAACTACCCGCATCCGGCAATGCCTGAAAATATTGAAGAAGGCATCATTAAAGGAATGTATCTTCTTAAAAAACCAAATAAAACAAAAGCACAAATACAATTACTAGGTTCTGGTGCGATTTTACGTGAAGTTATTGCTGCGGCTGATTTATTAGAAGAGGACTTTAGTATTTCAGCCAACATTTGGAGCGTAACGAGTTTTAATGAATTACGCCGAGAGGGGTTATCTACAAAAAGATTGAATCTATTAAATCCAGATAAAAAACAAAAACTTTCTTATGTTGAGTCTGCATTTAAGGATAATGATATTCCTGTTGTTGCTGCAACTGATTATATGAAAATTTTTGCCGATCAAATTCGCGAATTTATACCTAATAAATATATTGTATTAGGGACTGATGGATTTGGTAGAAGTGATACAAGAAGTCAATTGAGAAAATTTTTCGAAGTAAATAGATATTATATAGTAGTTGCCTCATTAAAGGCATTAGCAGAAGAAGGGAAGCTATCAACTGATAAAATTAGTGAAGCGATTAAGAAATATAATATTGATCAAAATAAACCGGAACCAACAAGTATTTAATAAAAAATAATAGAAGGAAGTTGTCTTTGCCAAATATTGAAGAAATAAAAATACCTGATATTGGTGATTTTGATTCAGTGGAAGTAATCGAGATCGCTGTTAGTGTTGGTGATAGCGTCGAAACTGAAGATACACTCATTACTGTTGAAAGCGATAAAGCTTCGATGGATATTCCTTCCCCAAATGCAGGTGAGATAAAAGAAATAAAAGTTAATATTGGTGATAAAGTTTCTGAGGGTACACCAATAATTAATCTGCTAATTGGTGAAGAAGGAGTAAAAAAAGATAATCAGGTATCTAAGGAAACTGAAGAGGTCGAGGAAGAGGTGGAAGTAAAAGAAACACCAAAAATTGAAAAGTCAGAGAATAGAATTGCCCCTCCCCGCCCGCCTAAAACACCAGAGACAAGTCAGTTAGTCGGGCAAAGTAATTCAGCAAAAGCACATGCAAGTCCCTCGGTAAGACGATTCGCAAGAGAATTGGGTGTTGATCTTGGTTTAGTGTATGGCACAGGACCAAAAAACAGGATATTAAAAGAAGACGTTAAAGCGTTTACCAAAAGTATTATGTCGGGTGAGAAACTTTCAAATAAAGGCGCTTTTACAACACCAGAAATACCGCCAGTTGATTTTTCTAAATTTGGTGAAGTTGAACGGAAACCACTTACCCGTATACGGCGCATTACAGGTCAAACTTTACATCGAAGCTGGATAACAATACCTCATGTTACTCAACTAGATGAAGCAGATATCACCGAACTCGAAGAATTTAGAAAATCTAAACTTAAATCTGCTGAAAAAGAAGGTGTTAAATTAACGCTGGTCACGTTTCTAATTAAAGCAGTAGTCGTTGCTTTGCAAAAGTTTCCAGAATTCAATTCTTCAATTGAACCTAGTGGTGAAAACTTAATTATTAAAAAATATTTTCACATAGGTGTAGCGGTAAATACTAAAAACGGTTTATTAGTGCCCGTTCTTAAAGATGTAGACAAAAAAGGATTATTCGAAATTGCAACTGAAATAACTGAATTAAGCAATAAAGCAAGAGAAGGAAAGATATCGCCAAAAGACTTACAAGGTGGTTGTTTTACAATATCAAGTTTAGGAGGTATTGGTGGATTACATTTTACCCCTATCATTAACGCACCTGAAGTTGCGATTCTGGGAGTATCCCGTGCAGCAATGAAACCTGTATACGAGAATGGAACATTTGAGGCGCGACTTATTCTGCCGTTCGCGCTCTCTTATGATCATCGTGTCATTGATGGTGTCGCAGGTGCGCAATTTACACGGTTTCTAAGTACTATATTGACTGATATACGCCATATATTACTGTAAAAATTTATTATAGGTGTTTCTAATTGATTAAAAATATTTACGTTCCTGATATTGGCGATTTCGATGAAGTCGAAATCATCGAGATACACGTTTCAATAGGTGAAAAGATTGAGCTCGATCAATCATTAATTACATTAGAAAGCGATAAAGCCGCCATGGAAATTCCATCATCAGATGTCGGCACTATAAAAGAAATTAATATTCAAATAGGACAAAATGTTGCTCAAGGTGATTTGATACTTAAAATAGATACTGAAGAAACAAAAACAGAATTAACTCCAGAAAAAGAAAAAATAAGTGAGCCTATTAAAGCAAATGTTGATGCACAAGTCGTTGTCTTAGGGGCGGGGCCAGGTGGATATACAGCTGCATTTCGCGCGGCCGATCTTGGCTTAAAAACAATATTAATCGAGCGCTATCCTTCATTAGGTGGAGTATGCCTAAATGTTGGCTGCATACCTTCAAAAGCACTACTTCATATAAGCAAAGTAAAATCGGAAATCGAAGAGTTAAAAGAACATGGCATTGAACTGGGATCGGGTAACCCGGATACAAAATCTGTTCGTAGTTGGACTGAGTCAATAATCAATAAACTCACATCCGGATTAAAAGCTATGGCAAAAAAAAGGAAGATAGAGATAGTAGAAGGTCTAGGTACCTTTAGTTCTCCAAATTCTATTGAGGTAAATAATAACGGAGAGACTAAAACCATAAGATTTGACTCTGCTATTATTGCAGCAGGCTCTCAGGCATCAAAATTACCTTTCCTTCCTGACGACCCACGCATCATGGACTCGACTGATGCATTATTACTGGAAAATATACCAAATCGTATGCTTGTTATTGGTGGTGGAATTATTGGTCTAGAAATGGCAACTGTTTATGCGTCAATGGGATGTAAAATCACTATTGTTGAAATGCTGGAATCTCTAATTTCTGAATGTGATAAAGATATTGTTCGTCCGTTAGAAAAAAGAATTAAAAAAATTTATGAAAAGATCTACTTAAAAACAGGAGTAACATCGGTTGTCACCAAAAAGAATGGATTAGAAGTAAGTTTTGAAGGTAAGGATGCGCCAGAAAAAGATCTGTTCGATGCGATTCTTGTTGCTGTCGGAAGAACATCAAATGGCAACAAAATTGGTGCGGATAAAGCAGGGGTAAATGTAGATAATCGTGGTTTCATCTCAGTAGATAATCAACAACGAACTAATGTCGCCAATATTTTCGCAATAGGCGACATAGCCGGACAACCTATGCTTGCACACAAGGCAACCCATGAAGGCAAGCTTGCAGCAGAGGTAATTGCTGGGCATAAGGTAGGTTTTGATGATCGCGTTATTCCTTCTGTTGCCTATACTGACCCTGAAATCGCCTGGGTTGGATTATCTGAAACAGAAGCTAAGGAAAAAGGGATTGATTATGGGAAAGGAGTTTTCCCTTGGGCCGCAAGTGGGCGTTCATTAGCCCTTGGGAGGGATGAGGGTGTGACAAAAATTTTATTTGATAAAGTAACAAATCGTATCGTTGGTGCTGCTATTGTTGGGCCCAATGCGGGTGATTTAATCGCTGAATGTGCATTGGCAATAGAAATGGGAAGTGATGCAGAAGATATCGGGCTCACAATACACCCTCACCCTACTTTATCTGAGACAGTTGCAATGGCCGCTGAAGCATTTAACGGTACAATAACCGATCTCTACATACCAAAACGTTAAGTTTTTAGTGTAAAAACAAAGAACTTAATTCCCGCTAGATAGACAAAGATTTAGTAATCGTTTTATATATGTTGATAGTTCCGAGGCAACAGCTAGAATAAGCGCCTTTCCTAATACAAACAAAAAGATGAACACGAAAAATATTAACAAAGTTGTACTAGCCTATTCGGGTGGCTTGGATACCTCGGTCATTCTCGCCTGGCTGAAAGATACCTATAATTGTGAAATTGTGACTTTTACCGCTGACATCGGGCAAGGTGAAGAGGTTGAAGCAGCACGGGCAAAAGCTGAACAGATGGGTGTAAAGGAAATCTTTACTGAAGATCTTACTGAGGAATATGTGCAGGATTTTGTCTTCCCTATGTTTCGCGCTAATACCGTCTATGAAGGTAATTATTTATTGGGCACATCTATTGCCAGACCCTTAATTGCAAAGCGTTTAGTTGAAATTGCAAAGCAAACCGGGGCTGATGCAATTTCCCATGGAGCAACCGGCAAAGGCAACGATCAGGTTAGATTCGAATTAGGTGCGTATGCATTAAATCCCGATATTAAAGTTATTGCCCCTTGGCGGGAATGGGACCTTAACTCACGCGAAAAATTATTAGCCTACGCTGAAGATAAAAAAATACCAATAGAAGGAAAAAAGAAAACTGGTTCACCATATTCAATGGATGCAAATCTATTGCACATCTCTTATGAAGGAGGACAACTTGAAGATCCTTGGTGTGCGCCAGAAGAATCTATGTGGCGTTGGACTGTCGCGCCTGAAGATGCTCCTGATTTGGGAGAATCAATTGAGCTTGAATTCGAAAAAGGCGATCCTATCTCAATAAATTGTAAAAAATTATCACCTGCACAATTACTTTTAAATCTCAATGAGCTTGGAGGTAAGCATGGAATTGGGCGAGACGATATTGTTGAAAATCGTTACGTTGGCATGAAATCACGTGGTTGCTATGAAACTCCTGGGGGAACAATACTTCTTGCTGCTCATCGGGCAATGGAATCATTAACACTTGACCGTGAAGTTATGCATTTAAAAGATGACTTAATGCCTCGGTATGCAAAACTTATTTATAATGGTTATTGGTGGAGTCCTGAAAGAGAAACTCTGCAAACTTTAATTAATAAAAC